>Ga0247837_1001179_pt1 | contig 55972 bp, 55 predicted proteins | sample LaCtaG_2_FD_187115 | JGI IMG/M metagenome (GOLD analysis project Ga0247837, IMG submission 187115) | Freshwater microbial communities from meromictic Lake La Cruz, Castile-La Mancha, Spain - LaCruzMarch2015_14.5m | ecosystem: Environmental > Aquatic > Freshwater > Lake | place: Spain: Castile-La... | reverse complement strand
CAAGCCTGTTTTTCCGAATCAGGGGCTATGTGTCTTCCGCCAAAAAACAAGGCTATAACGTATTCGACGCTTTAGCCTTATGCCTTCAAGGCCGCCCTTTGAATTTAGTGGGGGACTGAGTAGTTACAATAGTCACTTTATTGTTTTGTTTATCAAAGTTTATGGATACTTCGGTAGCTTCCGCATCATAAGCGTTGGCTATAATTTCAGTTAATACAGCTGGGGTGCTACTGTATAAACCAAGCCCCAAGTGATTAAGTACGTTTAAGTCAATTTTGAATGAATAATCTGTCATTATTTTTTACTCCGTTATATTTCTTCCCAGCATCCAAAGGATAACATATTATTCCAATGGCAAAACATCAATTTCATCCAATAATAATTCAACCCGCGCTGCTAATTGGGCTGAACCTTTTTTCTCAACCCCATAACGTAGTTCACACGCCACAATCACGTTGGTACAAAATTCGCTGCGTTCTAAATTGGAGATTTTTTTCAGCAACCGCACTTTGAGGTTGTTTGATAATTTGCGACAGGATATTGGTATCCAACAAATAGCGGCGCATCAGAAAAAATCCTCTGCCACAGGCGGTTTGTCTTCTATTTCAGGAAAGTCTTCTTCTAAAGGACTCCAAGAAGCCAATAAGGTCTTTAAATTCTGTGTTTTGGATTTAGGTGTGATATGAAACAGATCACCAGCCTTTAGGGCATTGTTGGTTTTTAATGTTGAAATAACCTGTTCCAATTTAACTAGCGATTCTTCAGGCAAATTGTCTAGTTGATGAAATAGGTTTAATTTGTGTTCTGCGATGTTCATTGCTAGCTCCCTTCATTTGCACTGGGTTTAAAAAATAGTCAGCATCTACTTGGTTTCACTCAAAAACGGATTAAATAACGCCACACCAGCAATTTTAATAAAATCATCCTCGTTTCGGCTCATCAATGTTTGGTTCTGCACTAAGGCCGTGGTGGCAATAATGGCATCGGGTAATTTTATCCGGTAGGTTTTACGGATTTGGATACAGCAATCGGCAATGGCTTGATGCAAATTAATTTCTTCAAACAGAGACAGCAAAGCCTTGGCAGCAAGCAATGATTGCTCGGTATGGCCTTGCCAGCCTAGAACCTCAATACGTGTAATTATCGAAATGGTACTGCCCGATAAAAGTTGTTCATCAACCGCCGCTTTAACGGATTCAGGTAGCTGTTGATTCAGGTAGTAAATGAGAATATTGGTGTCAATGACCCTTGGTTATTCCCATTCAGAGCGCATTTCGGCAATATCATTGTCAATTTGTTGAATGGTATGTGGTTTTTTTGAGCGGGACGGGGTTTCATAACCCCCGTCCGTAACGTTTCAAGGTTATCGCTATTTTTAAATGCCATTAAACTTTGCTGACGGGGCAACATGCCCCGTCCGGCTTAGTCTCGCTATGCTCAATAAGCTTTTATGCCCTGCGGGTAAACCCGACCTACTTTTTTTTCAAAAACTTGTACAGGTTAGTGTCCAACCTGACCGAACGCAACCAATACGGCTAAAGATGTTTTTGCAGCATTTTTTGGCGCATACGTTAGGTTTGGTAATGTTTCAGCAGCCCCAGATAGGAATTCATGCGGCTTAAAAAAGCGTCCCGTTGCCTTTTGTCGGGCTTTTGGGCTTGTGCCACTGCGTTTTCTTGCCGGATGGCGGCGTAAAAGTTGCCTTGGGTGCGTTTGCCGATGTAAATCCGGTTGGGCTTGATGACCGTGCCTAAAAAGCGCTTTTGCCTTGTCTGTCAGGCGATATAAGCTTTTGAAATTAAAATATAAATCCATGCGCTAAATGGCAGTGACGCAGAGCACGGGAATCATTAGCGGAAGTTTTTTCCATTTACTTAGTTGAGAATTCGTCAAATCAGGAAAAAATCAGTTTTTAAATCAACACCATATTGTCGCGGTGGATCATCTCCGCATCGTCGGCATAACCCAGGATTTTTTCAAATTCAGAGCTGCTTTTGCCGGCGATTTGGCGTGCATCGTTGATGCCGTAATTGATTAAGCCGCGCGCGATTTCCACGCCGTTTTCATCGACGCATGAGACTAACTCGCCGCGTTCAAATTGTCCTGACACTGATTTGATACCAACTGGTAACAGGCTTTTGCCATCATTTTTTAAGACTTTAACCGCGCCCGCATCCAGCACGACCATGCCCCGGATTTGCAATTGCCCTGCCAGCCAGCGTTTTCTGGCGGCTAGGGGTTCAATATCGGGGACGAAGTAAGTGCCAATTTCTGTCCCGCTAATGACTGCGCTTATCACGTCAGTTGTACCTCCCCAAGCGATCACGGTTGCTGCTCCAGAACGTGAGGCCAAGCGTGCGGCGCGGACTTTGGTGGACATGCCGCCCCGCCCTAAACCACTACGGCTATCACCCGCCATTTTTTCCAAGCGCTCATCGATGACGCTGATTTCGGGGATCAATGTGGCATCGGGGTAGACGCTAGGGTCGCCTGTGAACAAGCCTTGTTGGTCGGTCAGGATGATCAGCAATTCGGCTTCGACGAGATTGGCAACTAAGGCAGCGAGGGTGTCGTTATCGCCGAAGCGGATTTCTTCGGTGGCAACGGTGTCGTTTTCGTTGATGACGGGAATGACGCCAAATTTTAGTAAGGTCAGCAAGGTGCTACGGGCATTGAGATAGCGTTGCCGGTTGGATAAATCGTCATGGGTGAGTAAGACTTGCGCGGCGTGTAGGCCATGCGATTTGAAATCATCGTCGAAGGTGCGCACCAAGCCCATTTGCCCAACTGCCGCCGCCGCTTGCAATTCATGCAAGGTCGTTGGGCGCGTTTTTAAGCCTAGTCGGCTCATGCCCTCGGCGACGGAGCCGGAAGATACCAGCACGACGTCAATGCCTTGTTGACGTAAACTAGACATTTGTTGCACCCACGCGGCGATGGCGGTTTTATCGAGACCCTGTCCGCCTTTGGTCAGCAAGGAGCTGCCGATTTTTACGACGATGCGTTTGACGTTTTGAAAATGTGTTCTACTCACGATGGGTATTCCCTATGGTTTTGAATCTAGTCGGTTCCGCAACATTTTTATGGATTATGTATCTGAAAACATTAAGAGACCTTTCAGGTTTTAAAAACCTGAAAGGTCTCTTTTGTACCGGAATGGGGGATATTGGATGTTAAGCAAAATCAATAGTAATCCGTTGAGGAAAACCTTGGATAATCTGGCTTTCTGGCATTTGTCCTTGGGGATTAAAAAATAAGAGTTTGCCGTCTTTGTCACATAACCAAAATTCTTGCGCCCCTTTGGCAAAATACAGGCGTTTTTTCTTGTTCATTTCAGCGCGGCTGTTAGAGGGCGAAAGGATTTCAATAATAACTTCGGGCGATTGCGGATAAGGGTTTTGGAGTTTATTGCGCCGGAAAAAATCATAACTCGCCCAAGCGACATCAGCGACTTTAACGCCCTGGGTGGTTTGGATGCTGCACTCCGCCAAGGGCTTGCCCTGTTGCGCCAACCGGATAAGCCATTCAATGATTAACACCTGATAGAGGCCATGCTCATTGCTTGCGGGACTCATTTCAATTTTCCCCCATTGGTTGGTTTCAACCTTAAATGGCAGGTCTATAAATGCCTTGCTGTCACAGAGTTCTTGCCAATTCATTGTTGACCCCGACGGTTTGATATTGTGATGCCTAATTCGATTTTGTATTTGGACAGGGTCAACGATAGCGTAATGCCACAATAGAGGCAATATGGGCGTCGCTTATTTTGCGTTAAGCACTGCTGACTTATATAGTGCTTGCAAAATTACTCTTGCCCATCATCACCCCGCTTTTGTTGTTCTAAAAAATTCATGATTGCAAACATCAATTCACGCGTGCCAGCACCGTTAATGGCGGCGGTTTTGAACACGGGGCCTGTCCATTGCAGTTCGTCGATAATCGCTTGGCAATGGGTGTCCACTTCGTCTTCCTGCAAGCGGTCGGTTTTGTTTAGCACCAGCCAGCGCGGTTTGTGGGCGAGGTTGTCGCTCCATTTTTCCACTTCGCGGATGATGGTTTGCGCGGCTTGCACGGGCGATTCGGTACTGTCGTATGGGGCAATATCAATCAGATGCAACAACAAGCCGGTGCGTGATAGATGTTTGAGGAACTGTAAGCCCAAGCCCGCACCTTCCGCCGCGCCTTCGATCACACCAGGAATGTCGGCGATGACAAAACTACGCATATCGTCAATACGGACTACGCCGAGGTTGGGGTGCAGGGTGGTGAAGGGATAGTCGGCAACTTTAGGCGTGGCCGATGAAACGGCGCGGATGAGGCTGGATTTGCCCGCGTTGGGCATTCCCAGCAAGCCGACATCGGCGATCAGCGTTAATTCCAAACGCAATTGACGGTGTTCGCCAGGTGTGCCTTTGCTGGCTTTTTGCGGGGCGCGGTTGATGCTGCTTTTGAAGCGGGTGTTGCCCAAGCCGTGAAAGCCGCCTTGGGCTACTAGCAGGGTTTGGCCTAGGCGGGTCAAATCCCCGATGACTTCGTCGGTTCCGGCATCGGAAACCTGAGTCCCTAACGGCACGGAGACATAGCAGTCTTCGCCTTTTTTGCCCGTGCATTTGGCACCCATGCCTTTTTGGCCGTTTTCGGCGCGGTGCACGGCATGGTAGCGAAAATCCACCAAGGTGTTGATGTTTTCGACGGCGACCAGGTAAACGCAACCGCCGTCGCCGCCATCGCCGCCATCGGGTCCACCCATAGGGATGTATTTTTCGCGCCGGAAACCGACCGCGCCATTACCGCCATCGCCCGCTTCAACACGAATTTCTGCTTCATCTACAAATTTCATAGTTGTTCACACCGCTTTAAATCAGATTGTAAAAACAAAAAAAGCCCCGCCATGCAAATAGCGGAGCTTTTCGTTTGGGGGAGTATTTTCGCCCCGATGTTAATGTCGCCTTGCATGATGCCATTGATAGCGTGGCGATGGCTTGGGTCAATTTCTCAGCCAAGCCCTAGCAAACGTCTCTTGACCTGCTTTGAAGTATTCGATGCTGAACGGCACAAAACCGTTTAAGAAAAACAGCATGGCACTATCGCGCCAACGTAAATCTCCGACAATCGCCAACCTGTCGATATGTTTTTGGATGAATTCGTCATCTTCGTCGTCATCCCAACTGGCAAATGCCGATAGACTTTGGAAGGCTTCATCGATAATGATTAGCCCCGTGGCTCGACCATGACGTTTAATGAAGCTGACGACCTGCTTTTTTATGGCATCGGCTTCGCCCCGTTCCAAAACACCTGTGGAGCGTATGACGAACAAATTATTTGCTTCAAACTCAATGGATAATGCCATTTACGCCACCTTATTGGCTGATAAGGAAAAATTTTTGGCTACAACATCAAGGGGACGGGGCGGTGCTGAGTTTTTCAAAGGCTTGCGGTCAAGCCTTTGAAGGCGTGTTGGAATTAAACGGCAGGAACGATACTGACAAATTTACGGCTTTTTGGGCCTCTGACGTGAAATACAACTTTGCCATCAGTCATTGCGAACAGGGTATGATCTTTACCTAAACCAACATTGTCACCTGCGTGAAAATGGGTACCACGTTGACGAACGAGGATATTGCCTGCAATTGCCGCTTCTCCACCATACATTTTCACACCCAATCGTTTAGCGTTTGAATCACGACCGTTGCGGGTACTACCACCAGCTTTCTTATGAGCCATTTTTTAACTCCTGATTAAGCAGAAATGCCAGTGATCTGGACTTCTGTGTAATATTGACGATGACCTTGATGTTTCATATGGTGCTTACGTCTTCTGAATTTGATGATTTTAATCTTTTTGTGCCGTCCTTGGGACATAACCGTAGCTGTCACTCTACCACCTTCAATGAAAGGCAGGCCAATTTGCACGGCATCACCAGACTGGATCATCAGGACTTTGTCAAATTCGACACTGTCGCCTTCGCCTAATTCCAGCTTTTCTATTTTTAAGGTCGTACCTTCTTCAACGCGGTACTGTTTACCACCTGTTTGAATTACCGCATACATTTGCGTTGCTCCGTCAAGCATTAATCTATTAAAAAATCAGTCCGCCATTATATGTTTACGCTGTGGGGGAGTCAATTAAAATCTCATAAAATTCAATTGACAGCGTCTGTCGATTCGTTTTAAAAATTTTTTAGATATGATGGTTCAGTTAGCCGGCGTCTAATGCTTCCAGTTGTTTCCAACGGTTCACTATCATACAAAATAATTCAGCTGTTTTTTCGGCATCATATAGAGCCGAGTGAGCTTTATCGTTATCCCATTCAATGCCGGCGGCTTGGGCGATTTTTGCCAGCACAGTTTGTTGGTAGGCGAGGCCGCCCAAGGTTGCCGTATCGAAGGTACTGAACGGGTGAAACGGACTGCGCTTGATTTGGGTGCGGGTAATGGCAGCGTTTAGAAACCCGATGTCAAACCCCGGATTATGTCCAACCAAGATGGCACGGGTGCACTGGTTGCGCTTGACCGCGTGTCGGATGGGTTTAAACAGCAAATCTAGGGCGTCATGTTCTTCCAATGCCATGCGGAACGGATGATTTGGGTCGATGCCGTTGAATTTCAGGGCAGATTCTTCAAGTTCCGAATTTTTAAACGGTACGACGTGGGTTGAATAGCGTTCAGTAATTGACAAATTGCCTTCGTGATTGAATTCGACAATTACCGCAGCGATTTCCAACAAAGCATTTTTTTTCGGATTGAAACCGCCGGTTTCTATGTCAATTATGACAGGCAGATAACCTCTAAAACGTTTGTCCAAAGGAATTATGGCCGGTGTGTCCATGAATGGGTGTCAAATCCTAGATAAAAAACAGTGATAGGGCATGGTACGCGAAATTGCAGTAATAAAAAATCTATTCATGTTGTGCATTCGGTTAATTCACCACAAAGGGGTGGCGAAGCTCACAAAGAAATACAAAATCAGATAAGTGTCCTTGAAAAAAATTTGTGCAATCCTGTCAGGTCATATAAAACTTACGCACGGGTACTTATTTCGTTTCTTATATTTTTTTCGTGGTCTATTTTAAATGGAAAGTTTAAATTTATTAGGAAGTCGTTATTTTGATTTAAAGCATTTTCCAGTTTACGGTTTCCCCCGATTTTAATGGCGTAATCACCACGTCTTCACGGCCATAAGTTGTTGGCATTTGCCATGCAGATTTTACTAAAGTCACCGTGCCGGAATTTCTCGGCAATCGGTAAAAATCCGCGCCATAAAAACTGGCAAAACCTTCCAATTTATCTAGGGCATTGGCTTGCTCAAAGGCTTCGGCATACAATTCCAAAGCTACTGGTGCGCTAAAACAACCCGCGCAACCACAGGCAGTTTCTTTTAGATTGGTCAGATGCGGCGCACTGTCGGTACCTAAGAAAAATTTGGGGTTGCCGCTGGTTGCGGCTTTGAGCAGGGCAAGACGGTGCTGTTCGCGCTTTAGCACTGGCAAACAATAATAATGCGGCCTAATACCGCCCGCCAAAATGACATTACGGTTGAACAGCAAATGTTGCGGTGTGATGGTAGCGGCGACATTCACGCTGGCGGCTGCAACAAACTTTACGGCCTCGGTTGTGGTGACATGCTCTAAAACCAGCCGTAAGGCTGGAAACTGTTCGGCGATGGCTGTTAGATGCCGATCGATGAACACACGCTCACGATCAAATATATCGCAATCGTCATCGGTGACTTCGCCATGCACAAGCAAGGGCAAATCATGACGTTCCATGGCCGCAAGCAATGGATAAATTTGTTGGATATTGCCAACCCCCGAATCGGAATTGGTGGTCGCTCCTGCCGGATACAATTTCACCGCATGGATAAAATCGGCTTCCGCCGCGAGCTTGATTTCCGCTTCACTGGTTGCGCCAGTCAGATACAGCGTCATTAGTGGTATAAAATCCCTGCCGTCAGGTATCGCTTGAAGAATTTCATTACGATACGCTTGGGCTTGGGCTACCGTCGTCACTGGAGGCTTAAGATTAGGCATGATAATCGCACGGGCAAATTGCTTGACGGTATGCGGTAACACCGTTCTTAAAACAGCACCATTACGGACATGGACATGCCAGTCATCAGGGCGGGTTAGGGTTAATGTTTTCATTATTGGCAGTGTGTCGGTAAAATGCAGGGTATTCTATAGTGTTTGTGCCGTTTGTTATTGCACAATAGTATCGTGGGTGTTGTTTAAGACTAAACAGGATACACATTAGGCCTTCAATATATTACCAATCGTTCCATAAGTGCTTGCCGAAATGGTTCGAGTGTGGATTTACGAAGCTTTAGTGCAAGTACTTATAAACGATAAAATAAACGCCTTGAAAAACTCAGATTGCGCCCAACTATAGCCATTATTTTTTGTTTAGGAGTTATTAATGCCAATTTACGAATATCAGTGCCAATCTTGTGGTCATGAACATGAAGCGTTGCAAAAACTCAATGCTGAACCTCTTCTCGTTTGCCCTGCTTGCAGCCAACCCGAATTGATGAAAAAAATTTCCGCAGCGGGTTTTCGATTAAAAGGCGGCGGTTGGTATGAAACGGATTTTAAAAGTGGCAATAAGAAAAATGTTGCCGGAGAAGCCTCCGCACCAGACTCTAAGCCTCAAAGCTGCCCGGCAGGTGGTTGCAAAAGCAATTGATCGACAGCTAAGATAAATAAAGCCACGCATTATAACGGGCTAGATCGCGATGGATGATGGAATTTAGTTTCCCGCACACCCTACATTGACTAAACATAACAATCATATCGCCTGTATACCACAGGCCCTTTACCAAACCATAAGCACAACAGGAAAAATCATGCGTACCCACAAGTGCGGAGAATTAGACACACAACAGCTAGGCGAAATCGTAACCATCTGCGGTTGGGTACACAGACGGCGCGATCACGGCGGCGTTATTTTTATTGATTTGCGCGACCGGGCCGGATTGGTGCAAGTGGTTATCGACCCTGACACGGAATCAGCATTCGCCGCCGCCGAACATGTGCGTAGCGAATATGTATTAAGAATCAGTGGGTTAGTTAGAGGGCGTCCAAGCGGCACAATTAACGCCAATATGCGTTCTGGCGCGATTGAAATTTTGGCAAAGGAAATTGAAGTCCTGAACGAATCGGAAACGCCGCCGTTCCCTATCGAAAGCGAAATCGAAGTCAACGAAGAGCTGCGTTTGCGTTACCGTTACATCGACTTGCGCCGCGTCGCCATGCAGGAAAAAATGAAAGTGCGCCGCGATGTCACCCGCGTGTTGCGTAATTTCTTGGATGACAACGAGTTTTTCGAAATTGAAACCCCTTACTTAACCAAAGCTACGCCCGAAGGCGCGCGCGATTACATTGTGCCTAGCCGTACCCACGAAAATGCTTTTTTCGCCTTGCCACAATCGCCACAATTATACAAACAGATTTTGATGGTCGCGGGCATGGATCGCTATTACCAGGTTGTGCGTTGTTTCCGTGATGAAGATTTACGCGCCGACCGCCAACCCGAATTCACCCAGTTGGATATTGAAACCTCGTTCATGACCGAAGACGAAATCATGAACATCATGGAAGAAATGATCCGCCAATTGTTCGCCAAAGTCATCAACGTGGCCTTGCCAGAGCAATTCCCACGCATGAGCTACCAAGAAGCCATGTCACGTTTTGGCATTGACCGCCCCGATTTGCGGATTCCGTTGGAATTGGTCGATGTCGCAGAAGATTTAAAAGACGTAGAATTTAAAGTCTTCTCCGGCCCCGCTAACGACCCCAAAGGCCGAGTGGTAGCGATGCGCGTTCCGGGCGCTGGCGAAAACTTAAGCCGTAAAGACATTGACGAATTGACCAAATACGTCGGCATTTATGGCGCAAAAGGCTTGGCGTACATCAAAGTCAACGATTTGGCGGCAGGTTTGGAAGGCTTGCAATCGCCTATCGTCAAATTTGCCCCTGCCGAAGCGTGGGCGAGCATCATGGCGAAAACGGGCGCACAAAATGGCGATTTATTGTTCTTCGGTGCCGATAAAGCCAGCATCGTCAACGAAGCGATGGGGGCGTTGCGTGTAAAACTGGGTCACGATTTGGGCTTGATAGAAGACGATTGGCAACCCGTTTGGGTCGTGGATTTCCCGATGTTTGATTGGGATGAAAAATCAGGCCGCTACAATGCCATCCACCATCCGTTTACCGCGCCTAGCTGCTCGGTTGAAGACTTGGTGGCAAATCCCGGTGCGGCCTTGTCACGCGCTTACGATTTGGTGTTGAACGGTACCGAAGTTGGCGGCGGTTCTATCCGTATCAACCGCCCAGCCATGCAACAAACCGTGTTTGGCATCCTGGGCATTGGTGAAGAAGAAGCCCAAGAAAAATTTGGCTTCCTGTTAGACGCCTTGAAATACGGTGCGCCGCCGCATGGTGGTTTGGCGTTTGGTTTAGATCGGTTGGTGATGTTGATGACCGGATCAACTTCTATACGCGACGTGATTGCCTTCCCGAAAACCCAATCAGCAGCCTGTCCGTTAGTGAGCGCACCAGCCGTAGTCACGGATGAGCAATTGAAAGAATTGGGGATAAGGCTGATTAAACCAACCGGAAAAGAAAAGGCCAAATGATAATAACTGGGGTTTCTAGCCCGCAAGCTTCGTAGCAAATCAGGGGCGGGAAATAAAATGCCCCTGTATGAGAATGTTAAAGTTTGAATATTCTGCACTTGCAAAGTGGCTCAAAATTATCCACTTGCTTTTTTTACTTAGCTTCTGGTTCGGTTTCTGAAACCATTGCCGAGTAACAATCCAACATACTTTCCGTAAAATTGGCATTTGCTTCGGCAAGGCCTTTAGGGGAGCCAAAATCAGTACGTAGCTCTTCAAAAGCTTTTTTCGGATCTCCAGATGTAGCCAAAGTCAACATTTTGGTGTAACTGCGATAGGCCGTTAATCTTGCCGGATCCAATGGGAATATCCCATCCATTTTGCCGGAACTGGTGTCGACAACACATTCGGCAAGCCGCTGAGGGTCAATTTTATAGTCTTTAAGATGCTGTTCTTGAAGTATTTTTTGGTCTTTTTCGATATGCGCCAATACCGCTTCTTGATATTTTTGTTTATCCGCGCAGGCGGTCAAAAATAAAAGTGATATGGCAATCAGCAGTCGTTTTTTCATGTATCTTTACCAATATTGTTATTTTTTGAAAGTCATTCAGCATTATACCTGCAACTTGTAATAATCGTTTCATAACTGCTTGCACAAAAGATGTGCGAATCCGCATGCAAACCATTTTGGCAAACATTTTAAAATTATTAATAACTTATTGAATAAGCTAATTAATTGCACAGATTTGCTATAGATTTAGTTATAAATCTTGCATTGCACGGGCTATCCACTCCGCCGCTTCTGCATTAATCTCAGCCGCTTTGCGCCCTTGGGTTTCGATGGCAGGACCGATTTTCACCTTGATAATGCCAGGATATTTCAAAAAACTGTTGCGTGACCAACAACGGCCTGCGTTATGCGCGATTGGGATGACCGGAAAACCAGATTTTTCTGCCAGTATTGCACCGCCCGCATTGAATTTTTTGACTTCTCCTGGTGCCGTCCGGGTACCTTCGGGAAAAACCACTACCCATAACCCTTCATTTAGGCATTCCTTACCCTTTTTCAGCAGGGTTTTAAGTGCTGCCCGCTGGTTTTGACGATTTATGGCAATCGGTTTTAAGGTGGCCAAAGCCCAGCCCCAAACAGGAATTTTTAACAGCGATTCTTTCAATAAGGCCGTTTGCATCGGCAATATCAATCTTAAGGCGATGGTTTCCCATGCCGATTGATGCTTGCAAAGGACAATAGCAGTTTGAATACCCTTAATATTTTCCAAGCCTTCGACTTCATGGCGCACACCGCAGAAAATTCGGGCGATAAACATGACAAAGCGAACCCAGATACGCGCAATCTCATAACGGACCGAAAAAGGAAATGGGTTACATATCAACACTAATGGGCCAACAATTAGCGATGATGACATCATACATAGCAACAATACGGTTGAGCCTAGATAGAGCTTGATTTTACTGCCTTGATACGAGGTGTTTGGCTGCGTCATAAAGATTATCAAAAACTGGGATGTTAAGGTTAGGGTGTTCAGATAGCGCTTGTCCGCCTTTGCCCGTTCTCACCAACATGGGATTGGCCCCGGCGGCGATTGCGGCTTGCAAATCGCGGTAAGAATCGCCAATCATCCATGTTTCTGGTAGGTAGATTTGATGGTCGGCGGCGCATTGCAACAGCAAGCCTGGCTTTGGCTTACGGCAATCGCAAGTGCTGTCTGCGCCGTGCGGGCAATAGTACACGGCAGTGATTTGGCCGCCGTGTCCGGCAACTAATCGGTGCATTTTGGCATGGATTTTTGCTAGGGCTTGTTCATCAAACAGTCCCCGCGCCAAACCGGATTGGTTGGTGATGACGGCGATTTGAAAGCCGTGCTTATTGAGCAAAGCAATGGCTTCTAAGCTGCCGACAATCGGCTGCCAATCTTCCGGCGACTTGATAAAGTCGTCGGAATCTTCGTTAATCACGCCGTCGCGGTCTAGGAGGACGAAAGATTGCTTGGACATGTCAGTTATTTTCCACAAAAAACACAAAAATCACGAACAAACTGTTTTGGATAATGGGTTTAATCTGTAATGCCTTGTAAATAGAAAGTGGATTTACCGCAAGGCAATCCTCCTATTTTAAGGAATGGTGGTTTGCTTACGCGACTCACTAAAACACGGCGTGAAATCACCCTACTATTAAAATTACTGGCCAGCCTTAGTATCCTATTTTGGTATTGTAATGAGGATATTTCGTGACTTTCGTGCTTTTCGTGGACAAAAGTAAACTGTGTTTAGGCTTACGACTGCAGTTTTGCCAAATCCGCGCAAGTCAAAAATTGCTCGGACAACAGATTCAACAAGGCTAAACGGCTGGCGCGCAATTCCGCGTCATCGGTCATCACCATGACGTTATCAAAAAACGCATCGACCACTTCGCGCAAGCTTGCCAAACGGTTCAAGGTTGCTTGGTAATCGCGCTGCGCCAATAAGGGTTGAATATCTTGTGCTGATTGCTCGGCGGCAGCTAGCAAGGCGATTTCAGAGGGTTCAACCAATTTACCGACTGTAGCCGCTGGGGCAGAGTCAGATTTTTTCAGGATATTTCGGATACGTTTGTTTGCCGCAACTAAACTTTCGGCTTCGGGTTTGTGGCGGAAGGCTTTCAACGCCGCGATGCGCTGCATAAAATCCAACGGTTCGGCGGGTGCTAACGTCATCACCGCATCAAACTCGTCCGCGCTATAGCCTTTGTCCAAACAATAGCCTTTCAAACGGTCAAAAATGAACTCGACCACGGCGGTGTGCGTGGCGGCTTTGTCGAAGCTGTGCGCGAATTGCTCTAAAGCAAACTCGCATAATTCAGGAATGTTCAGGCTCAGGTTATTTTCGATCATCGTCCGTAACGTGCCTAAAGCCGCACGGCGCAAGGCATACGGGTCTTTATCGCCCGTTGGGATCAATCCTGCGCTGAAAATCCCGGTCAACGTGTCCAATTTTTCGGCAATCGCCAGGATTTGCCCAATGGTGCTGGGCGCGGTTTCGCTACCGGATTGCTTGGGGAAATACTGCTCTTCCAAAGCCCAAGCGACTTCCGCTGCTTCACCTTCGACCAGCGCGTAATAACGCCCCATCAAACCTTGCAAGTTACCAAATTCGCCAACCATATTGGTCATCAAATCAGTTTTTGCCAGCAAGGCGGCGCGGGTGGCGTGTCCGACGTTTGCTTCCAGTTGCGTAGCGATGTGTTCGGCAAGTTTGCTAACACGCACAGATTTTTCGTAAACCGTACCGAGTTTTTCTTGGAAAACCACCGTTTTTAGAGTTTCGATCCGTGCTTCCAATGGCTGCTTGCGATCTTGGTTCCAGAAAAACTCCGCATCCGCCAAACGTGGCGTAACAACACGCTCATTGCCGTGTTGGATGGATTCAGGCCGCTTGCTTTCGATGTTGCTGAAGGTGATGAAATGCGCCAGCAAACCTCCGTCGGCATTTTTCACCGGAAAATATTTTTGGTTGGTTTGCATAGTGGTAATCAGCACTTCGGCGGGCAAGGCCAAAAAGCGCGGGTCGAAGTTGCCTGTCACCGGCACAGGCCATTCGTTCAGCGCGGCAATTTCTTCCAACAAATCTTCTTCAATATGCGCGATACCGCCCACTTTCGCGGCGGCTTGCTCGGCTTTTTCGCGGATGATGGCTTTACGCTGTTCAATATCAGCAATGACTTTGCCTTGATCGAACAAAGCTGCTTGGTAATCGTCCGGTTTGCCCAAACTGATGGCTTGCGGCGCATGGAAACGGTGGCCCAAAGTGCTGTTGCCTGTGGTCAGGCCGAGGATTTCAGTTTCGATGACCTTATCGCCAAACAACAATACCGCCCAATGCACAGGCCGGACAAATTCGTTGGCAAAACTGCCCCAGCGCATCCGCTTGGCAATCGGCAAGGCTGCGATGGCGGCACGAATAATGTCGGGAATGATTTCTGCGGTGTTTTGGCCTTTGACGGCTTGGGTATAGCTCAACCACTCGCCTTTATCGGTTTTCAGGCGTTCCAATTGGTCGAAACTCGTGCCGCAGCTAGTCGCAAACCCCAGCGCCGCTTTGCTAGGCGATCCATCGGGCGCAAACGCCGCCTGAATCGCCGGGCCGCGTTTTTCGATGGTTTTGTCGGGCTGGGCGGTTTGCAAGTTTTCAATCAACACCGCCAAACGGCGCGGCGTGGCTAAAGCTTTGCTGGCGGTAAAGTGTAAATCGGCAGCTTTCAAGCCTGCGACAATGCCATCCAGCAAGGCGTTGCTGAGTTTAAGCAGGGTTTTAGGCGGCAATTCTTCGGAGCCTAATTCGAAAAGTAAATGTTGTGTTTCTGTCACAGGGCGACCTTTTTAATTAATTGTTGCTACAGGTTTTGTAACGTGGTTTTGTCGGCGTTATAAGGGTTTGCTTTTAGATACTCGATCCATTTGGCTAATAGATTGATGCCAATTGCATTTTGTGTTTTTAAATCTCGAAACAAGCGAGTAAACCGTTGGTCATGTTTACTAAACTCACTTTTTTCGCCAACCAACCCTTCCAATGTTGTCGGCAAATTATATCGGTCATAATTTAAGTTAATACGCACTTGTTTCGCTTCATCCAAAATCCATTGCTCAATCGGCGGATGGAAGATCAAATAGTGGTGTTTTTGTTGATGTTTAAGAAGTTTTAAGCCCTGCTTTTAAGCGATCAAAGCAAAATCAGCAGTACGAGATAATGGCCTAGTGTCTATATCAACAATTCCCAATGCAAATTCATCCTTTAGCTTTCCGACCATTTCATCAATTACTTTATTACAACTTTTTTTGTGGTTATAGCCCTGTGTTCCGCCAATTCTTTGAGGAGGAGCAATGGCTTCAACCAAGTTTGTATCCAGATAACACTCAGGCATTACACAGAAATTGATATTAGATTTCATCCGTGAATAGCTCGGCATTAAAAAACAAGTCTAAGCCATATTCAAAAACATCATTTAATTCCGCATCAGTCAGCCGTTTAACGACGGTTTGCCCATCTTTAAAATCCGCCATATAAATAGCCAAATCGTCACGGTTCTTTTCTAAAAAGGTGTCGAGAATATACGGGCTATGCGTAGCAATAAAAAATTGATTGCTTTCTGAGTCGATTATTTCTCTGGCGATATGAGTGATATAAGAAGGGAAGCAATGGGCTTCGGGTTCTTCAAAAAGCAGGACCGAATTTTCATTGGAAGCGATAGCCGCTTTAAAAAATATCAACCTTTGAAGCGTATCTGCTATCGAGCTAATTGGAAATGAAATTATGCTATCTTCAGATAAAACCTTCATCAATCTAAGTGAATAGTTGGTTTTGTCTATCAATGGTTTCAATCCGTATTCAGCAAAGATGCGTGATAAATCTTCCCTTAATTTTTTATTTGTTTGAATAACTTGGAGAATATTTGAGCCAAATGGCGGTATAAGAGCGGAGATACTTCTCTTTCCCGCATATGCACCAGTTAAAAATTTATATTGTCTGACTGGAAAAATTTCTCCACTAATGGTTGTTAGATTTAAGTTGTTGTTCACCATTAGCTCATCATATGGCTTGGCATCATCATTTCTAAAGTCGTCACCAAAAAACTGGATAGCAAGTAGAAATTTTTCATTAGATGAAGCATCTTCGTTAGATTCGTTACCTGGTAATTGGGCTAATATTTTTTTATGCACAAAATACGGGCTATCCATATTTTCAGTATCTTGATTTAAATATTTAATTCGGCAACTCTTATAATGATTCCCGATTCCAAATCTAAAAAGATTTATATCTACCGAAGGAACAGTATTGACATCTGCATCAAAAAACAACTCAGGCACATCTTCAAAACGAATAAATTGGGTCAATTTTTCGCTTTGGTTCAGACGAAAATGACCTAAACCAAATAGCCCCAGTGCTTCCAAAATATTAGACTTCCCCACATTCGGCTTACCTATCAGCAAATTAATGCGCTTGCAATCGCTTAAGGTCACATCCTTAAGCGATTTAAAATTAGTAATCCGAACTGAGTTGAAGAAGTTTGCCATGTTATTTTGCTACCGATGCGTTAAGCGCAGAAAACCAACAGTTTTGAATAAAGTTGCTGTAGTTATGGACTTGATGGCAAGTTACTGATGGTGTTATCAAATTAATCACGTTAGTTATTCAGGCGTTTCAATTCGTTGCAAGCATGATGTAGCGAAGAAGGCGCGTTGACAGGCAAGACATTAGGGCAAATTTCTTCTTTTAGTTTTTGTGCTAATTCGCTGATGTCTTGGTTTTTATATTGATTTTTATAGCTAATAATTTTTCCAGTGCTATCTGTTTTAGTTTCAATATCATCAGCATTTGTTTGAATGTAGTGAAACCAAGATTCAATGTTTCGGATCGGCGCAAACAGCAAAATTTTCTCGTTACTTAATCGTGTGGATTGATTTAATCTGGCTTTTTCAATATCCAATTTTTCGTCAAATTCTTTTAGTCTTTCTTGGATAGTTTTTTCATCGGCATCTATCATTACAACCAACATAATGTTTTCAGTAGCAGATCGTCGATAAGATATTACAGCTTTCGGATAATAATGTAATACCGAGGCATTGTTGTAAGCTTGAGTAATCCTATCAATACGTTTATCAGCACCTAATGATTTAGCATAAGCCTTAATAAAATCATATTGGGCCATATCTTCACACAACACGGTAATACGATAACCTTTAAGATTAATCGCCATAAATCCAGCCCATTTCAATTAACTGGGCAAGCGATAAACCATCCTCTTCTTGTTCAGTGATTTTTTCGAAGGTCGTGTGATTTTCCTTCCTTGAAAACCAATAGCCAGAATCTGGAGCTAAGAAATTGATTAGGCTAGGGTGATGGGAAATTAGCAAAGCTTGTAGATTTCTTTCTTTGCATTTGTCTCGTAATTCGTTAAGCCACGGTTGTATTTCAGGCAAAGCTAAAAAATTTTCGGGTTCGTCAATACAAATAATTGAGTTTTCTGGCGCACAATAAATCAAAGCATAAAGCGCGATTAATATTTTTTGACCATCTGAGAGTTCATTGAAGTAATAAGTGACAATTTTTTTCTTGTCGTTTGAGTCTTCAAAATCTACTTGTAAAACCTTAACCTGTCCGGCTTGCTCAATATGAAAAATATCAAACCTAGGCAAAATATCACGCATTACATTTTCAAAAACAGATATTTCTCTTCTATATTTTTCGTTGAGATGAGCGAACCATTCTGCAAAATTTGAAAAATCTGTTTGAACCTCGGAATTGGCTTTATGAATGGTTGATAGCATTTCATAAGGTTTAATTCGAACTATAAATAAAGACCTTAAGTAATTTAGAAATTTTTTACTTGGAAAATGCCGACCTATGCTGGACCTAGAATTATCGAATGAATATTCTTCGTTATTGCTTACGAATGAGACAGTTTTTTCACCCTTAGATTGAATATAAATATCACCATCGAGCATTAAAGATTCTTCTTTAACACTCACTTCCTTAGTCCAATTAACAAATTCTATGATTAGTAAGTATTTGAAAATTAATTTATTTATTTCAATATCAAGCTCAAAGCTTACTTCAGTTTTTTCTACGGGATTATTCCCTAACCATCTTGGAGTATCTGCATAATCAAAAACGTTAGTGACTTTTTCTTCTCCTACAATCACCCGTCGCAACTTCGCCAAAACCTCAAAAACCGTAGATTTCCCCGATCCATTCGCCCCCAAAAAAAGACTAATATCCTGATCAAAGTTAATTTCAAAATTAACTAAGCATTTGTAATTATGGACATATAGTCTTTTTAACATGGCGGATAACCTTTAGCTGGTTTGGCACATCGGAAAACCCAAAGACTCACGCCGCGCATAATAAGCTTCAGCAACCGAACGCGATAAAGTCCGCACGCGCAAGATATAACGTTGGCGTTCAGTGACGGAAATGGCGTGGCGGGCATCGAGCAGGTTGAAGGTGTGCGAGGCTTTTAAGACCATTTCGTAGGCGGGCAACGGCAGACCTAACTCAATCAACTTGACGCATTCTTGCTCGTAAGTGTCGAAACATTGGAATAAAAATGGCACGTTGGCGTGGTCGAAGTTGAACGATGACATTTCCACTTCGTTTTGGTGGAAGACGTCGCCGTAGGTAACAATGCCATGTGGCGTGCGCGTCCAGACCAAGTCGTACACGCTTTTTACGCCTTGCAAATACATCGCCAAGCGTTCCAAACCGTAGGTGATTTCGCCTGTGACCGGACGGCATTCCAAACCGCCGACTTGTTGGAAGTAGGTAAATTGTGTGACTTCCATGCCGTTCAGCCAAACTTCCCAGCCCAAGCCCCAAGCACCTAGCGTGGGTGATTCCCAGTTGTCTTCAACGAAACGGATGTCGTGTTCGAGCAGGTCAAAACCCAGCGCGGTCAACGAACCTAAGTACAGCTCTTGGATATTGTCCGGCGACGGTTTGAGCATGACTTGGTATTGGTAGTAATGCTGCAAACGGTTGGGGTTTTCGCCAAAACGTCCGTCGGTGGGGCGGCGCGAGGGCTGCACGTAGGCGGCGTTCCAAGGCTCAGGGCCGATGGCGCGTAAGAAGGTGGCAGGATGGAAAGTGCCTGCGCCGACTTCTTGATCTAAAGGTTGCAATAAAATGCAGCCTTGGTCTGACCAATAGGCTTGCAGCGCAAGGATAAGTCCTTGAAAAGTAGATAAATCGTAGTTTAGACTCGACACGGTGGCTTTGCTTGGGTTGAGTTAAAAAGAGGATGATTATAACGTAAAACGTAAGGCTTGACGGACGGGTATTGATTTTTCAAGCATACGGGCTAAGCCATTAGGTAGACATTTCAGGTTTTGAAAACCTGAAATGTCTTATAAATTCAGTTTTAATGTCCTGTATGCGGCTGGCTAGGTTCCGTCATTTCACTTCTACGTAAGGTATAGCCTTCAGCGTTTTTGCCAGTGAAACGGTTACCGTTTTCATCAAGTTGGGTTAGCGCATTTTCACCAACAAAATAATGGCGGATGGTTGTCCCTTTTTTAGGGGTCAAATCAATCGTGTTGCTTTGGTCGCTCCAAGTAAATTTACCTTTTTCGACAAATTCCCGCTCCGATTTACCGACAAATTGGGTCATCAGCATATAAGTTCCGTTACTGTTTAAGGCCAGCGAAGTTTTAATGCCTTTGCAATCGGCGCATGGCGTGAAACCGTAATAAACACCAGGCCAGTCGATGTTGTTTTGCGCGTGATGGGCATCGTGGGATTCGGTGGTTTCGGCAAAAACGGCAGGGTTTACCGAAAATATGGCGATGAACGAAAGTAGGGCTAGTTGTATTTTTAGTAATTGCATGGTTTCCACGTAAATGGTTGTTGAGTTGAAAGGGCTAATTATCTGCTTTGTTACGGGCGTAGTCCTGCAATTTGCGGAAATTTAGCTGAAGCTTCGTCAATTTTCATTTTTCTTGCGGCAAGCATACTTTGATGCCATTCTGATGATTCGATTTCTACATTGACATAATTTAATGATTTTTAACTGATGTTACACATTCGCAACAAAACCCGCAAACACTTGGGAAGCTAGCAAAAATCTGTAAAATAGCCACTTTTATTTGCAAACCCCAATTATCCTCATGCGTACAACTCTGTTCCCCCTCAACACCGTCAAAGAAACCCCCGCCGATGCCGAAATTATTAGCCATCAACTGATGATACGTGCCGGACTCATCCGCAAACTCGCCGCCGGACTTTATACATGGCTGCCGCTGGGCTTGCGGGTGTTGCGCAAGGTCGAAAAAATCACCCGCGACGAAATGGAAAAAGCCGGGGCGTTGGAAGTGCTGATGCCGACCTTGCAACCAGCGGAATTGTGGCAAGAAACCGGACGTTGGGAACAATATGGCCCTGAGCTGGCACGGTTGAAAGACCGCCACGAGCGCGATTTTTGCTTAGGCCCAACGCATGAAGAAATCATCACCGATTTGGCGCGTAACGAATTGAAAAGTTATAAACAATTGCCGATCACTTATTACCAAATCCAAACCAAAATCCGCGACGAAATCCGCCCGCGTTTTGGCGTGATGCGTTGCCGCGAATTCATCATGAAAGATGCTTACTCTTTCCATTTGGATCAAGCGTCTTTGCAAGAATCTTATGATGTGATGTACCGTGCTTATACGAATATTTTCAACCAATTTGGCTTGAAATTCCGTGCGGTGATTGCCGATTCGGGTTCTATTGGTGGTGCGGTATCGCATGAATTCCACGTATTGGCAGATTCTGGCGAAGACGGGATTGCTTTCTCAACTGAGAGTGAATATGCGGCGAACGTTGAAAAAGCCGAAGCCCTTGCGCCGACAGGCACACGCCCCGCCCCAACCATGGCAATGGTTTTGGTGGATACGCCTGACCAGCACAGTATTGACGAAGTGTGTGGCTTTTTAAACATCGCTGCCACGCAATGCCTAAAAACCTTAATCGTCAAAGGCGAGGCAGAAAATACGCTAGTGGCGTTGTTGTTGCGCGGCGATCATGAATTAAACAGCATTAAAGCGGAAAAATTGGCGGGCGTATTCTCACCGCTGACGTTCGCCAGCGAAGCAGAAATCATCGCCGCGTGTGGCTGCAAACCAGGCTCTATCGGCCCAATCGGTTTGACCATGCCGATTATCGCCGACCGCAGTGTGCCGTTAATGGCGGATTTTGTGTGTGGTGCAAACCAAGACGGCAAACATTACCAAGGCGTTAACTGGGAACGGGATTTGCAAATTCCTGAAATCGCCGATTTGCGTACCGTCGTCGAAGGCGACCCTAGCCCAGACGGCAAAGGACACATCACCCTGGCGCGTGGTATCGAAGTCGGGCATATCTTCCAGCTTGGCACCAAATACAGCGGTTCGATGAAAGCGGGCATCATCAATGAAGGCGGCAAACACCAAATCATGTTGATGGGCTGTTACGGTATTGGTATTTCCCGTGTGGTTGCGGCGGCGATTGAACAAAACCACGACGCTCGCGGCATTATTTGGCCGAAAAACCTCGCACCGTTCCAAGTCGCCATATTGCCCATGAACATGCACAAATCCGAACGCCTACGCGCTTTAGTGGAAAAACTGTATCAAGATTTGCAAGCGGCTGGCTTAGAAGTGTTGCTGGACGACCGCAAAGTCCGGGCCGGTTTCATGTTTTCGGACATGGAGCTAATCGGTATCCCGCATTGCATCGTCGTTGGTGACAGAAGTTTGGAAGATGGCATTGTCGAGTACAAGGGCAGGACAACAAAAGGGAATGAAGAGTTGGCTTTGGTGGATGTGCTTGAATTTATTACGGGTAAATTAGGTTGATTTATTGTGAGGCGAAAATATAACCTTTTCCCCTTACAAATTAAGCTTTTCCCCAATGAAACCCTAAGCAGCCGAAGTTACTTTTTCATTATCGCCATATCTTTATTTCATATCCAAAAAGACCAAAGATGACTGTTTGAAGCGAGTTTGCTTTGGGAATGGGTTTAGGTTTACCAATATTCAGCGAAATACCTACTACCAGAAAAGAAAACTCACCTAAAACCTTTACCGCTCCTGCTTGCTAGCTAGCTATACAGAAAAATTCCTGATTATTTTTCCCTTGGCTTTAAGCTTTCTGTAAACTTTAGGAATCTGAAGGCGCGTTGAGATGTTTTTTATTGATGTAAATAGTTGCCCATTTCAGATAATACAATTCTTATCACAATAATATTTTTAGAGGGGGGAAGTCGTTATGGAGTTTTTAAATAAGGTTGCCGGATTTATCAATACCTTGGTAAAGAAAAATCCAGCAGAAACGGTTGCTGATATAGCCGAAGCTGCCAATTCTGTTGTCGAAACTGTCGTTGAAGCTGCAGAAACCGCTGCCGAAACGGTCGTTGAAGCTACAGAAACTGCGGTTAAATCAGTTGTTGAAACTGCAAAACCAGTTGTTGAAAGCCTCGTTGAAGCTGCTGAAGATGCTGTTGAAACGGTTGTTGACGCTGCAAAACCGGTTGTTGAATCGGTCGTTGAAGCTACAGAAACCGCTGTTAGATCAGTTGTTGAAACAGCAAAACCTGTTGTTGAAACCATCGTTGGGGCAGCAGAAGCTGCTGTTGTAACTGCAAAACCTGTTGTCGAAACCGTTGTTGAAGCTACAGAAACTGCTGCCGAAACCGTCACAGAAACTGCTGAAGCGGTTGTTGTAGCCATACAAGCTATTGTTGAAAAAACACCTGCAACTGCTAGCCCCGACGCCACTAAACCCGCATCTGATTCGGGAGTTCCTGAAGATTCCATATTAAGAAGACATTATTTGGCTAAATTAGAAGCTGATCGCCAAGCTCTTAATAATCCGCAACCAACGGATTCTATTTTGCGTAGGCATTACGAGAATCTGCATCGCTAATAAGTTCGGAAAAGCTATTCATCCTGTCATGCTGGGATTTCAAGCCCAATAATAATCCGTAAATTCAAGCAAAATCGGTGGGTGATGTCAGCATTGCCCACCCTTCCTCATTAGAAAACAGGGGTTTCGTGAACAACTATCATGAAAACTATGAGTTGTCTCTTTAGCTTGATGTGCATGCCACCACCCCAAACTATCCCAACTCCAAAGTCGTAACACCAAACACCTTACCCAATTCGCCGTCCGGCATCGCGATTGTATACATGCGGGCGGTTTCAAACACTGGATGCAATTTATGGATTTTAACTAAGGCCATCGCCTGTAAATTAACTTCCGGCACGTCGATAAAAAAATCACTGCCAGCGGGAACACTCGCCAGCAAGTCGTTGAACAGGCTTTCCGCCGAATTCAAATCATCGGCAAATAATGGTCCAATTTTAAAGCTGTTGTGGCACGCGCGGATAACGCCGAATCCGGCAAGCTGGTTTTGCCTGAGGATTGCCAATGCCTTACTATGTTCTTGGCTTAGCCATTTTTGCAAAAATACCGTTCTAGAAGCGGGAAACACGGTGCTGTCATAAGCCAATAATTCCGCAAACGGCAGATCAGCAGCCGCGACAATGTCAGTAACGGAAACAGGTACAAGCGCCGCTGTATTGCCTTGGTAACGGATATGGCGATAAGCAATGTGAAAGCCGGATTTTTGATAATTGGACTGTTGGGCAATCACACCATCCAAACCAATATTACGCCCTTGCAAATAACGCATCGCCGTTTGCCAAAGCTGCATACCAAAGCCTTGGTTGCGCCACTCAGGTTTGACTATGTACAGCCCGATAAAACCGTAATCGTCACCATACTTGACTGCGGAAATACTGCCAATCGGTTCGCCATCCAGTAAGCCAATAAAAAAACCGTTCGGATCGGCTTGAAAGAAACATTCGGCATCAGCCAAGCCGGGCCGCCAGCCTTCTTGACCCGCCCAGTCCAGCACTTGCTTTAGCTGGGTATAAGCCATTGTTTGGATGTGAAAATCTGTCATGTGCCAAGCTCTCGGAAGTTATCGGGTATCGGGATAAGGTGGCATAATGTTTGGGACTAAACAATGGTATCGTAACCACTCCCTAGGCTTTTGCCCACCGTTAGCCCTGCGCCATTTTATTTATCTGGTTACGAAGATTATCTAATTCTTCAATCAAATCCAGAGCCAACGCAATTCCAGCGAGATTGACCCCTAAATCACGCTGCAAGCGATGTGCGGAACGGACGCGCACCAGACTCGCGCCGGAAAAACACCATTGGGAATGTCCTTGCCTCTTAGGTTCTATGATGCTTTCTTCCACCAAGCTGATAACCCAATCAGTCTGGACGCCGCAGGTATCACATAATTGCTCCAAGGTCAGATTATCTTCTTCAATGACAATGCCAGTATGCACCATTGATAAATCATAAATTTCCATAAGCTTTATACTCCCATATGCTGGCGTGGATTAAAATCAAAGGCTTGCTGCATTTTTTCATAAGCCGCCTTGGCTTGCTCGGTGTCCGCGGGTGGCAAAGCTATTTGTAACACCACTAAAAAATCGCCAGGTGTTGGGCTAGGCAACCCCCGGCCTTTTAAGCGCAATTTATTGCCTGGTTTTGAGTTGGGTGGAATTTTTAAGTCAACCTGACCTTCAGGTGTCGGCACTTTCACTTTAGCCCCTAAAGCCGCTTCCCACGGCGCAATAGGCAAATCCAAATACACATCAGATTCCAACACCCGATAAAGCGGGTGCTTGTTAAACGCAATTTCAAGAAACAAATCCCCCGCCTTTCCGCCACGTACCCCAGGATCGCCCTGCCCAGCCAGTTTGATGTGTTGGCCGGGCTTGATGCCCTTGGGGATTTTCACATTCAGGCTTCTATGTTTTACTTGCACTTGGCCTTGTGCATTGATTTCAGGAACACTCAGGGAGATATTTCGCACCGCACCATGAAAACTGTCTTCCAAATCGATATGAATTTTTGCATGGCTGTCCTGTCCCTGGGCATGGAAACCTTGCTGCCCTCCAGTAGCCGGGCCAAATCCAGCCCGCCCAAATAATTGCTCAAAAAAATCACTATAGGCACTGGTATTATCGCCTGTAAAACCACCGCCACTAAATTCAAAGCCCTCGTCCCAGTTGGGCGGTGGCCTGAACTCTTCACCGGCTTTCCAGTTGGCGCCTAACTGGTCATAAGCCGCCCGTTTTTCTGGGTCTTTCAGCACTTCATAGGCTTCGCCTAGCTCTTTGAATTTGGCTTCCGCATCGCTTTCTTTGCTGACATCCGGGTGATATTTACGCGCCAGTTTCCGATAAGCGCGTTTGATTTCATCTTGACTGGCTTCCCTCGCCAAACCCATTATTTTGTAATAATCTTTATATTGCATACAGTAACCCACCTATTTCAAAAGCTGACGATTACAGCTTTGCTATTTTGTCCCAATGACAATAACTTCTTTCTGCAATTTTATAAAGGGCGGATCAATTATTAATTGAACGGGAAAATGGATACCGCAAAGAAATTAAGTTAATTTACCTTTGTGGGTGCTATCAAAAATCTGCGTTATACTCTGGATCACCATTTGTTCAATGTCATGACAAGGTGAAAAACCATTATGAACAATCAAGACATAAATTACCAACTCGAACAACTGATAAAGATTGGCGTTTCTTTATCATCGGAAATGAACACCGATCTGTTGCTGGAAATGATCCTAGCTGGAGCAAAACAGATCAGCAATGCCGATGGTGGCACTTTATACCGGATTTACGGTAATGCCATAAAAATGGAGATTGTCCACTCCGACAGTTTAGGCATAAAATTCGGCGGCAGTTCAGGTATTCCAGTCAATATGCCAGATATTCCGCTTTATCTTGAAGACGGCTCGCCTAATCTGACCAATGTCGTCAGCTGCTCTATCCATAGTAATAAAACCATTAATATTGCCGATGCTTATAATGATAAAAGCTTTGATTTCTCAGGAACGAAAGCCTTCGACCTGAAAAATTCCTACCACTCGAAATCTTTTCTTGCCGTGCCGATGAAAAACCATGAGGGGGACATCATCGGCATCTTGCAATTGATAAATTGCATCGATAAGTTTGACCAAAGTGTGACCCGTTTTGATGCGATATCCCAACATATCACCGAAGCTCTAGCCTCCCAAGCCGCTACAGTGCTTACTAAACAGCACTTGATCGCAGACTTGGAAAATTTGTTTGAGTCCATCGTCGAACTCGTCGCCACTGCAATTGACAATAAATCACCGGTCACTGGCGGTCATTGCCGTCGTGTACCAGACTTGACCATGATGATCGCCGAAGCGGCACACAATACCCACGAAGGCTATTTACGGGACTTTGTGATGACCGATGCTGACCGTTACGAACTTAAAATTGCCGGCTGGCTGCATGATTGCGGAAAGATAACCACGCCTGAATTTGTCCTGGATAAAGCCACCAAACTGGAAACGGTTATTGACCGTATCAAGCTGATTGAAACCCGTTTTGAAGTGTTAAAACGTGACCAAGAAATCGCCTTGCTCAAGCAACAACTGCATGCGGCGAAAACAGGTGCAGAAGTTGCGGATGATGTTGAACAAGCCTATTTAGCTGCCATCGCCCAAATCAATGCTGACTTAGATTTTATCCGGCAGGCCAACACTGGCGGTGAATTCATGTCACCCGACGATCAAGAACGGGTCAATGCGTTCCGGCAAAAAACCTGGTGTTTGCAGGGTGAAGAACTGCCGCTGTTATCTGATGATGAAATTTATAATTTGAATATCGCCAAGGGCACCTTGAACGCCGAAGAACGGGCCATCATCAACCACCATATTGTCGCCACCATCGCCATGCTGGATAAAATCACCTTTCCCAAGCATCTGCAAAGAGTGCCTGAATATGCTGGTGGTCATCATGAAAAAATGGACGGTTCGGGTTATCCCAAAGGGTTGCGCCGTGAACAAATGTCCATCCAAGCCCGCACTATGGCCATCGCCGATATTTTTGAAGCCCTGACAGCTAAAGACAGGCCCTATAAAACTGGCAAAAAATTATCCGAGGCCTTGGCGATCTTAAAAAAAATGAAAGAAACCAACCATATCGACCCCGATTTGTATGATGCCTTTATCAAACAAAAAATTTATAAACGCTATGCCGAACAATTTCTGGATGCTTATCAAAATGATGTTGACTAAGAGCTCCTAACGTACATAACCTATTGACAAAAATCCAGATTTATCATTTTCGTCATGAGCGATCAAGCTTTCTAAAAGAGATGTTATCAGTTTTGTTTCGTGCCAATAGATTGTGTTGCAAAAACCCACAACCTTTTACCACTGGGACACGCCAGTCTCAGGATCGTACATTTCATGGACTATCGTATTCCGGTTGGCGATCAGTTCTTCAATCGTCGGCGAGTTGTTCATGGCCCTTGAAATTGCCAGTTTCATGGCTTCGTAATTGGTGCGGTACAAATCTTTACGATCCAATTCTGGATTGGTGGCACATTCTGGAGCAATCCAGATCATCGCGATGATGCACAAATCGTTCGCCAATTCAGATGGGATGACCCCGGCGATGACACTATCCAGCACGGCATCAGCAATCGCTGATTGCACTGGGCCGCCGAACAAGTTGACGTAAGCGGCGGATTTGATGGTCACTTTAGGTACGATCATGGTGGCCGGACGCACTTGTTGGTTGCAAGCGCGAATAGCGAACATGCGTGTGTGGCCTTCGGTTTGACCCATCAAATTGGCAAAAGCTTGGCCTGCAGGGCCTTTGACGCTACCGATCAGAATTTCCGGCATAGCATCGGTGCCTTGGCCTTCGCTGGAAAACACCGTGGCTTCGCCGGTCTTGAACCAAATGGAATCTGCTGTTATGTCTGACATGGAACACCTTTTCTTAAAATATAAAAAAGTGGCATTCTAGCGGATAATCACTGACGGGCAATAGTTATCTGGTTTTGCCAAAATCGGCTGAACATTTGGTTCATTGCGGGTTCAGAGAGGCTAACCAATACTTTGCTAATCCGCAAAAATAAACTGTTACAGATTCACTGAACAACGTAATTTAATCCACTACAAATAGTTGTCCACGAAAAACTCGAAAACTCTACAACATGATGCATTCGATTGTTTTTTCGTGCTTTTCGTGGACTATTTTATTTCTTGTACCGGCGGAGTATTTATTGCGAGCTACCTTAAATTATTTTTTCATCAGGAACTACATTATGAAATTCGCTTTATCCGCTGCCGCTTTTGCCCTAAGTATTTTTGCCTGCCCACTCACCCAGGCGCAGGCCTTAAACCTGCCTTTACAACTTGATTACGCACTGATCAGCAAATTGGTCAACAACAGCCTCTACAAAGGTGCAGGCAATACCGTTGAGCTTTGGCAAGACGGGCAAAAATGCAGCTCTTTAAAACTCGCCAACCTAAAAATTGACGGCAAAGACCAGCACATCCGCCTAGCAAACGATGTGCTGGTACAGTTAGGCACAAAACTGGGCGGCCAGTGCATCCCCATCTTAAACTGGCAAGGGGTGTTAGAGACTTTGCAACAGCCAGTCTTGAACGCCGACCATACCGTGTTGAGCCTGCCCGTGACCCAAGCCATCGCTTACGACCAACAAGGCCGCCAAGTCAATATCAATAAACTGCAAGAATTGCTCAAAAGTGTCGTCGAACCGAAATTAGCGGGGCTAAGCATAGATTTGAACCGTGTGCATAAAGACATGGCGCGCAACGTCAGCTTGTGGCTGCCCAAACCGGAAGCAGCGGAACTCAGCCAAATGCTGGGCAGCTTGACTTTCACCAACGCGGCGGCTAATGACAAAGGCATCGCCGTGGAATTGGCCTTAGACGCGCCTACCCAACATGCCGCGCAAGCCCCAAGTGCCGCATTAAACTCCAACGAACAACAGCAATGGCAAGTGATATGGCAAAACTGGGAAGGCTTGCTGAACAAAGCTATCAAAGGTCTTGGTCAAGACCAACAAAGCCTGGAGTTACAGGATACCTTAAACAGCGTCCTGCAAGCCTCGCGCACGGCCTTTCAAGCGGGTTTGACAGGTCAAGGCATGGGTGGTAACGATCCGGTGCGTGACTTTTTCAGCCAATCCTGGGAACAACTGACCCCGCAATTACAGCAACTCAGCAAACAAATGCCCGGAATGGATGGCTTTAATTATCTGGGCATACTCGCCGCAACCGATGTGCTGTATGAACTGGAAAACAAATTCGCGCCATTAGGTATCACCTTTACGTCGGATGGCCTGCGGAAACTGGCACGATTGTTGATTGCGGGTAAACAAGAACAAGAACAAAAGCAACTACAACAATGACCATCCTCGAATTTGGTTTTGGATTCATTTAAGCGGCTAAAACTAATAAAAATTAAGCACCTGAGGAAATGTCAATGAAACATCTCATAGCAATTTTCCTGATATTTTTTATCACGCCAACACACGCCGAAGTATTCAAATGTGTGATTGACAACAAAACGATTTACCAACCCAAACCTTGCCCTGCCGACGCCATTAAACAAGCGGAAATCGAAATCGAAAAACCTGATCCGGCTAAAACTGCCGAAGCGGAAGCAAATTTACAAGCTTGGAAAAACGATTTTTCCCTTCGGGAGTCGGCGGAGCGGCAAGCCTACAGAGAACAGCAAGACTATTTGAACAGACAAGCGGAAATTGACGCGCTTAACCGTAGTGCCAAGGCGCAAGAGGAACTTGCCGAAGAAGCCAAATATCCGCATGTCATCAACCGCCCCTATCTAGTCAACCCGTATTTTTATCCTTATCAACGCCCAAACGGCTGGGGTTTTGATCATCACCAACGCAACCCAGACCATCAACCGCAGCAACCACAACAACAACCTGGACAAAGGTTTCCTTTTAAACTCAATCAACGTTAACAACCATTCTCTTGGCCTCCCTTTATGACCTCAACATCCTCGTTAGATCAACTGAACTTTGATAACTCTTTCATCCGAGTGCTTCCGGGCGACAATGAACCGCTCAATTTCCGCCGTCAAGTGTTTGGGGCGTGTTATTCCAAAGTGCAGTCCACGCCCGTCAGCCAACCCAAATTAGTCGCCTACTCGCGTGAAGTGGCAGCGCTTTTGGATTTATCGGACGCCCAATGTACTGGTAACGAATTTGCTGATATTTTCGCAGGCAATTCGTTGGCGCAAGGCATGGAAAGTTACGCCACCTGTTATGGCGGCCATCAATTCGGCAACTGGGCTGGGCAACTTGGTGATGGCCGGGCTATCAATCTTGGGGAAGTGGTCAACCGACGCGGCGAACGTTGGACATTGCAGCTCAAAGGTGCAGGCCCGACGCCTTATTCACGCAATGCCGATGGTTTGGCGGTACTGCGCTCATCGGTGCGGGAATTTTTATGCAGCGAAGCGATGTTCCATCTAAATGTTCCCACTACCCGCGCCTTAAGTTTAGTGCTGACTGGCGATACCGTCATCCGCGATATGTTTTACGACGGCAACCCGCAAGCCGAACCTGGGGCGGTGGTTTGCCGCGTCGCGCCTTCTTTCACCCGTTTTGGCAGTTTCCAAATTTTTGCAGCCCGTGGTGATATTGGCGTTCTCAAACAACTCGCCGATTACACAATACGCACCGATTTTCCGCACTTGGGCGAACCCTCCCCCGAAATATATTTAAAATGGTTTGAAGAAATTTGCCGCCGTACCGCCGAAATGATTATCCATTGGCAACGGGTCGGCTTTGTGCATGGTGTCATGAACACCGACAATATGTCGGTCTTAGGACTAACGATAGACTACGGGCCTTATGGTTGGTTGGAAAACTACGACCTGAACTGGACACCCAACACCACCGATGCCGGAGAGAAGCGATACCGCTACGGTAACCAACCCTCGATAGCTTTTTGGAATCTCGGTCAATTGGCAAACGCCATTTTTCCCTTGCTGGACAGTGAAGACATTGCCCCCTTGCAAGCCGCGCTCAATAGTTACAAACAATGCTTTGCCGAAGGCTGGCAAACGATGATGGCGGGCAAATTGGGCTTACAAGCATTTAATCCGGCAACCGACCATGAGTTATGTACCGAGTTGCTAATTCTTTTGCAAAGCATCGAAACCGACATGACGATATTCTTCCGCCGCCTGGCGTGGCTGAGCCGCCATGATTTTGAAGCCAATGACGAACAATTGCTATCGCCTTTATTGGATGCGTATTACTTGCCAGAACATATCACGCCAGATTACCAAGCACGGATGGGCTCTTGGCTCAGAGTTTATTTAAAACGCGTCCACAACGAAGGTATGGCTGATGACATGCGCCGCCAGCGCATGGACGCGGTCAACCCCAAATACGTGCTACGCAATTACCTCGCGCAATTGGCGATAGACCAAGCCGAACAAGGCGATTTTAACCAAGTCAATAAATTGTTGGAGTTGCTGCGCCACCCTTATGATGAACAGCCGGAAAACGAAAATTTTGCCGCCAAAAGGCCGGATTGGGCCAGGCAAAGGGCGGGTTGCTCCATGTTGTCGTGTAGTTCCTAAAACTTGTAAAAATTGGCTGCAAGTTTAGCCAGTATTAACAGAGTTTGTATGTTTTTATGACTTTTACCTATCAAGCAAAGGATTTAAGCTTTTATTACCATAAAAACAACAGATTATATTTGTTAATAGGTTTACTCTATAGGTTTAGCCAGACCCAAAAATCGGCTTCCCTCGCTACAGAACAGAAGAATATTTATGTCAAAAATAAAGCTACCTAGTGTAATGCTATTAACACTTTTCATTTCCCAAAATGTTTACTCCGAAGAAATCTCTGCGCCTTCAAAAAGCCCTGAATATCTGCAAGCAATGTCAAACCAATTTTGGTGGCCAGAAAGATTGGATTTAGCACCACTTCGACAACACGCCGCTGACTCGAGTCCGCTGGACAGCAAATTCAATTACGCTAAACAATTCAAGAAACTTGATCTCAAGGTGGTAAAGAAAGACATTGAGAAGTTGATGAAAACGTCCCAAGATTGGTGGCCGGCAGATTATGGACACTACGGGCCGTTTTTTATCCGCATGGCTTGGCATAGTGCGGGCACTTATCGTATGGGTGATGGACGCGGTGGTGCTGGTGGCGGACAACAGCGCTTCGAACCGCTAAACAGTTGGCCCGATAACGCCAATCTGGACAAAGCGCGACGTTTGCTTTGGCCGATCAAAAGCAAATATGGAAATAGCATTTCTTGGGCTGACTTAATGGTACTGACAGGCAATGTGGCTTTGGAATCCATGGGCTTTAAAACTATCGGTTTTGCCGGCGGACGTACTGACGACTGGGAAGCCGATTTAGTCTACTGGGGGCCTGAAAAAAAATGGCTCGCTGACGAACGCTATAAAGATGACCGGAAGCTAGACAAGCCACTTGCCGCGGTGCAAATGGGGCTAATCTACGTGAACCCAGAAGGGCCTAATGGCAACCATGACCCCCTAGCGGCTGCTAAAGATATTCGCGAAACATTTGGCCGTATGGCGATGAATGACGAAGAAACACTGGCGTTGATAGCGGGTGGGCATACGTTTGGTAAAGCCCACGGCGCAGCAGAACCCTCCAAATGCGTTGGTGCCGAACCTGCCGCTACGGGAATCGAAGAACAAGGGCTTGGCTGGAAAAACCAGTGCGGCACAGGCAATGGTGCCGACACCATCACCAGTGGTTTGGAAGGCGCTTGGAGTGCTAACCCGACACAATGGACCCATCAATATCTCACCAACTTGTTTGCTTATGAGTGGGTCAAAACCAAAAGTCCCGCAGGTGCTACCCAGTGGATTCCTAAGGATAATGAGGCGGCAAATTTGGTGCCGGATGCGCACGATACCAATAAAGGTCATGCGCCCATCATGTTTACCACGGACATCGCCCTAAGAACCGATCCGAGTTATGAAAAAATTGCGAAACGGTTTTTGGAGAATCCAAAAGAATTTGAACTCGCCTTTGCAAAAGCTTGGTTCAAACTCACGCACCGCGATATGGGTCCGGTGACCCGCTATCTTGGCAGCGAGGCGCCTCAAGACGAATTCATCTGGCAAGATCCCATTCCGGCAATAAACCACAAATTGATTGATGCCAAAGACACGGAAAACCTCAAGCAAAAAATCCTGAAATCGGGTTTGACGGTTCCAGAATTAGTCCGCACAGCTTGGGCATCGGCTGCTTCTTATCGCGGAACCGATATGCGCGGTGGTGCCAATGGCGCCCGTGTCCGCCTTGCCCCGGCCAAGAACTGGCCCGTCAACAACCCAGAAGAACTTGCTAAGACTTTAAAGCAGTTAGAAGATATTCAAACCGACTTTAATCAGACAAAGGCAAATGGCAAAAAAGTGTCACTGGCTGATTTGATTGTTTTAGGTGGCGTTGCTGCTATTGAGAGTGCGGCTAAAGCCGCAGCTTACCCTGTAAAAGTTCCTTTCACCCCAGGACGTATGGACGCAACACAAGAACAAACCGATGCAAACGCATTTGCCGTACTCGAGCCAAAAGCAGATGCGTTCCGCAATTACTACGGTAAAGGCAACCTAATGTCTCCAACGGAGATGTTGGTCGACCGCGCCAACATGCTGACGCTGACCGTCCCTGAAATGACCGTCCTGATGGGTGGCTTGCGTGTTTTAGACGCAAATTCAAGCCAATCCAAACAAGGTGTGCTAACTGGCAAGCCCGGAATATTGAGCAATGACTTCTTCGTAAACTTGCTCGACATGTCCACAAAATGGCAGAAATCATCCAAATTCGAGGGGGTTTATGAAGGTATTGACCGGAAGACAGGTAAACTCAAATGGACGGCCAGCCCAGTCGACCTGATTTTCGGATCGCACTCTGAACTTCGGGCTATCGCGGAAGTTTACGCTGCCGAAGATGGCAAACAGAAGTTTGTGACTGACTTTGTCAGTGCATGGAACAAAGTGATGATGCTTGACCGCTTCGACCTAAAATAATCTTATGGGTGCTTAAGCAATTCCCTAAAAAGCCCTGTAACTGTAATCGTTACTGGGCTTTTTTATTTTGCCCGGCGTTCACGAACACGCCACAGACCGACTTTTCCTTAGTGGACGAAACCTGTTAATCAAGAAAAAATGTTCACATCTTATCAATAACTTACGCAGCATTATTGAATAACAGATGCCTCCTACCACCCCATGTTCGTAAAGCCTATTTTGTTTTTTCACCCAGCTTATAACTGAACAGCGTTCTAAAACATGTGCGGCTTTAATACCGTGGCCGCTTTATTTGGTTTGGATGCCACCGAATAAGCGTCCGCCAACTACCGCTTCACTTTGTCAGGTTTCCGACATTTTCAATATTAACAAAGGATATTGTCTTGTATGACTTGCCAATCTTGGCTTACTAGCCGCAATTTTCTTGGCCTTGTCAGTTGGCAAGCGTTTTGCTTCATGACTTTTAACACTGTGTTGAATTTCTCAAAAGCCCATGAAAACCCAATCCCGCCAGATCATCATAGACGACACCACGCTTAGGGACGGCGAGCAATCTGCTGGGGTGGCGTTTTCGTTAGACGAAAAGCTGGCAATAGCCACACAGCTCTCGGCATTAGGCGTTCCGGAACTGGAAATCGGCATTCCGGCAATGGGTGTTGTGGAACGTGAAGAAATCCAAGCCATTGCCGCTTTGGCTTTGCCGTCGAAATTATTGGTCTGGTCCAGGATGCGCCGCGATGATTTGCAAACTTGTTTGGGTTTGGGTGTGCATAAAGTGGATTTGTCGATTTCAGCCTCCGACCAGCATATCCAACATAAACTAAAGCAATCCCGGCAATGGGTGCTGAAAACGATTAACGAGATGGTTCAGGAAGCGAAACGGCTCGGTTTTGATGTGTGTGTGGGCATGGAAGATGCGTCGCGGGCGGATGTCGATTTTCTTATGCGACTGGCGGAAGCCGCTCAACACGCGGGGGCGTCCCGAATCCGCTTTGCCGACACCGTGGGCATTATGGAACCGTTTGGCGTATTTGAGACTATCAAAAAATTACGCGCCGCAACTGACCTGGAAATTGAAATGCACGCCCATGATGATTTGGGTCTGGCAACCGCCAACACTTTGGCCGCTGCTTTAGCTGGTGCATCCCATGTCAACACCACCGTCAACGGCTTGGGTGAAAGGGCAGGAAATGCCGCTTTGGAAGAAATCGTCGTCGGTTTGAAACAATTATACGGTTTTGACACTGGCATTAATTTGGCAAAATTCCCGGCTTTATCAGCCTTGGTCGCCAATGCCTCTGGTGATGCAATAGGCACACGCAAAAGTCTGATCGGCAAAAACGTGTTCAGTCATGAAGCCGGTATCCATGTCGATGGTTTGTTGAAAGACATGAACAATTACCAAGGCGTAGACCCCGCGGTTGTCGGGCGTAGCCACCAATTGGTCTTAGGCAAACACTCAGGTACCCAAGGCGTCATCCATGCTTACCAACAATTGGGTATCAACGTCAACCGTAGCCAAGCGCAAAAACTGCTGCTGCAAGTTAAGCAGTTTGTAACTGCCACAAAAAGGCCACCCAGCGCTTCTGAGTTGAATTATTTTCATCAAAATCTGTAAAGGAGATGGGGTTATGAACGAAGCTAACGAACCAATTTGCTGCGAACCTGAAGTGTCAGAAACCGAAGATCGCTTATTGGACGATGACCGTTATCCCGGTTCTTTTTTTAGGATACCGGCACCGCCAATTCCGGGCAAAACAGGTTGGAGCCTGAGCTAGTGGAGATGGTGATGCTGGATAATGATGTTCAGGAAACACAGCTAGGATTTTTTGCCCAATGGCATGAAGATGTCAATTGCGTGTTTGGACGTGATCCGGCCGCCCATAGCACCTTGGAAATTTTGCTAACTTATTCGGGTGTTCATGCCGTGTTGATGCACCGCATTAGCCACCGTTTATGGAAAGCCAATTGGAAACTGACGGCGCGGATACTGTCAGCTTTTGCCAAATGGATGACCAGCGTTGAAATCCATCCTGGCGCGACTATCGGTCGACGATTGTTTATCGACCACGCGCTAGGTGTGGTGATAGGCGAAACCGCAGAAATCGGCAATGATGTCACGCTCTACCACGGCGTAACATTAGGCGGTACGACTTGGAACAAGGAGAAACGCCACCCGACCTTAGGCAATAACGTCTTGGTAGGTTCCGGTGCAAAAATTCTCGGTGCCATCACGCTAGGCAACAATGTCCGGGTCGGTGCCAATTCCGTAGTGGTTAAAGATGTGCCACATTGCTGCACCGTTGTGGGTATCCCTGGGCGTATCATCCAAAGCAAAGGCACAAAGATACAAAACCGGCATGGTATAGACTTGGACCATCATCTGATTCCTGATCCGGTAGGCAAGGCGATCAGTTGCTTGCTGGAACGCATAGATGAGTTGGAAGCTAAGCAAGCGCAATTGCATAAGCCAACCACCGAAGAGCATTGCAAAACCTGTGACGCGGAAAGTATCTGCACCAGCAACCAAGACAGTCCAGTATTAAAAGTTAGCGCACAGTAACCTCACCTACCAGCGTGCAAATTTTAGGGCGATTAGCTAGTACAATCAATAAGTTGAGAAACTATTAAAAAATAGCGGCGGTATAATAAATGGATCTATTGGATTTTGAAGCACAAGGTTTGTATTTTGAAGAACCTGATGTTGCTAGTGTAACAGAATTAATCGCCAAAGCGGCGGAACATTATGCCGACGGGTACGCCGAACTGCCTTTGTTGCAGGCCTATTTTAAAGCCCCGCAATCGCTGAATGTGCTGGTGGCTTTAAACCGTTTTTATTATTACCAACACCGCTTGGAAGACGCATTGGCGGCAACAGGTAAAGCCTTGGCAGTGATCAGGCCAATGGTGGATTTTCCTGAAGATTGGCGAGAATTAGAGCATACCCATTTGATGGCGACACCTGCCGCTTTATTAACCCAAGTCCGATTGTATTTGTTCACGCTCAAAGCTATTGGCTTTTTGAACATGCGTTTAGAAAACTTGGATGTCAGCCAAGCAATTTTTGAAAAACTGGTCGAATTGGACAGTAAAGACCGGATTGGCGCACAAGGACTGTTGGAATTGGTCGTCAAACGACAATCAGATAACGAAGTAACTGGAGCTTAATCACGTTGAGCGAAATAAATGATTCGCTGTTGGCGGACTTCGTTCTAACTAATTACCTTCATTATTTAAAATTTGTGTTTGTTAACTGAAGACAAGTCCTTAGAAAATTCTTAAGCCATGCCGATTTGATTATCGCTGGCTCGTTAGCTTGTCCGCTGTGCAAAAGTGAGCGAAATTTAACGGAATATGCAACGTAAGTTTAGCTAAATACCAAACATCTACAGTTTTACCAATTACCTATATAAGGTGAGCTGACCTAAGGAAGCCCATCATTATCGTCAATACCGATGGGCTTCCTTCATTTAGCCCGTCCTAAAACCAAGCGGAGAACACCATGAGTTTTGAAGAAGAAATGGAAGAATTGGAGTCCGCTGAAGACTTCTTGCAGTATTTTGAATTGGAATACGACCAAAGTGTGGTCCATGTCAACCGCCTGCACATTCTGCAGCGTTTTCACGATTATTTACAACAAGGCGCGGACAGTATGCCCGAAGATGAAACTGCCAAACGGGTCGTGTACAGCAAATTACTGATGCGGGCATATCAGGATTTTGTCGAGTCCGATGCCCAAACCGAAAAAGTCTTTAAGGTTTTCCACATGGATGAGCCGCAAACCGCTTTTGTGGCTTTAGGCGATATAAAGACATGAGGCCAGAACGCTACGACGAAGGCCGCTTCGATTTTGGTGAATCGGTGCGGGTTACCCGTAACGTCCGCAACGACGGCACTTATCCGGGCTTGGACGTCGGTGTGTTGCTGGTGCGGCGCGGAAGTGTCGGGCATATCATTAATGTTGGCACGTTCTTGCAAGACCAAGTGATTTTTACCGTCCATTTCCTTAGCCAAGACATTATGGTCGGTTGCCGTTTGGAGGAACTGATCAGTACCGACGAGCCTTGGAATCCTAGCCGATTTGAATTTCGTGACAAGGTGGTTTGCACTATCGACTTGGGCGTGAATGGTCAAGTTATCGTGACCAAAGGCTCCGATGGTGAAGTGTTGAAAGTGATCCGCGACGATGCCTTGATCCAATACCATGTCGCTTTTGCAGGACGGATGCTGCAGCTTCCTGAAACCGCGTTGGCCCCAGCGCACCCAGAAACTTTTAACGAGCCGGAGTTTTAAGTATGACACCGACTGCCAATCCATCCCACTCTACCAAGCCAGAAGCTTACAATGTGTTACGGGCCGCCTTGGCTTTGTTCAAAAAAGCACCCAGCGAACTTGCCGACGCCGAATTGACAGAAGCACGCCGCCAAGCTGCCAATGAATACAAGATCGAGACACGGGTATTGAATTCCCCCGAAGCCACCACTGTCATGGTTCCAGATGAAGAAGTGCAACGGGCTTATCAGGAAATACGGGGACGTTACGAGGACGAAACGGTTTTTTTTAGCGAGTTGTACAAAAACCATCTCGATGAGGATGCCTTGAGGGCGGCTTTATACCGACAATGCAAAGTGAACACGATACTGGAACGGGTGGGTAGCCGAACCCCCGATGCCAGCGATATAGAGATCGGAATTTATTACCATCTGCATCCCGAGCAGTTTCAAAAGCCGGAAATGCGTGAAGCGTGGCATATTTTTATCAGCATCAACCCTGAATATCCTGAAAATACCCGTGAGATGGCTAAAGCTCGTCTTGAAGAAATCAGCGCGAAACTGCAAAAAAAACCCTATAAATTTGCTGATTTGGCTTTGAAACATTCCGAATGCCCGTCAGCATTGCAAGGTGGTGTGCTGGGATTAGTTCCGCGTGGCAAGCTGTATCCAGAATTGGATGCGGTGCTGTTCACACTAAAAGCCGGTGAGATCAGCGGCATAGTCGAAACGGAAATCGGTTACCATTTGGTGACATGCAAACAAATACAAAAGCCAGAATCGCTGTCTTTACAAAAAGCCACGCCGAAAATCCGTCAGTTTATGAAAGAACGCGCTAAACGGACTTGTCAACGGGCTTGGATAGCAGGTTTGACAAAGGAATTGTAACCATGTTGCGTTGAAAATAATCGCCCTCATTCAGTTAGTAATCTGTGTTTGAAAAGTGCTTGCAGAAGAATTAAGCGAACACAGACCATTTCCAGTGCAAGCACTTATAAAATTATTAACATACTCTCCGCAAACTTTAAGAGGGAAAAACCATGAGCATTAAAGAAATCAAACATTGTTCTTTTTGTGGTATCGAGCAATCCGCGTCAGTGCCGCTGATTGCCGGAGCGGAAGGTTATATTTGCGGGGCTTGCGTGTCGCTGGCACATCAGGTGGTCAGCAACTAGAGCCGGAAAAGAGAACTGGCACAAATGCAGGGCAGCTTACCCAAGCCCGCCAAAATCAAAGATCATCTAGATCAGTACGTGATCGGGCAACATTTGGCAAAAGAAATCCTCGCCGTCGCCGTTTACAACCATTACAAACGCCTGAAGCATGAAAGCGGAGATGCCGGCTTGGGTGTATTTGACAAGGATGTCGAAATTGGCAAATCCAATATCTTGTTGATCGGCCCATCCGGTACCGGCAAAACCCTGTTGGCAAGCACGCTCGCGAAAATTGTCGGCGTTCCGTTTGTGGTAGCTGATGCGACGACCCTGACCCAAGCCGGTTATGTCGGCGATGATGTCGAAAATATCTTGGTGCGTTTATTGGATGTCGCCGAAGGCAATATGGCGAACGCCGAATGGGGCATTGTGTATCTGGATGAAATCGACAAAATCGCCCGTAGCCCTGAACAACAAACAGGAACCAGGGATGTTTCCGGCGAAGGGGTACAGCAGGCGTTGCTGCGCCTGGTCGAAGGCTCACATGTCAAATTGCCGAACAAAAGCCGCAGCAATAAAGACGGCAGCGATGTGTTGATGGATACCCGCAATATTTTGTTTATCGCTGGCGGCTCGTTTCCTGGTTTGGAAAAGCACGTTGAAAAACGCTTGGTTCCAACCAATTCAGCGATTGGTTTTCATGCAGCGGTTAATCAAACGACTGATAAACCCAGTTTGGAAGACATGCTCAACGCCACACAACCTAGCGATTTGCGTAAGTTTGGCTTGATCCCTGAATTTATAGGCCGTTTTCCAGTGTTGGCGCCTTTGGAACCCTTAGATGTCGATGCCTTGATACGGGTGTTGACCGAGCCGAAAAACGCGCTTGTCAAACAATATCAGCAATTGTTCGCCTTTGAAGGTGTGGAATTGAAATTTGAGCTGGATGCGCTAGCGGCGATTGCCGAAAAAGCCATCGAAAGGGAAACTGGAGCCCGAGGTTTGCGTAGCATTATGGAACAAATTTTACGCAAGACCATGTTCGATATGCCGTCCCGCGAAGATGTCGAACAGTGCGTGGTTGGTGGTGACGTGGTTTATGGCGTAGGCGAAATCAAGCTTGTGCTGAAAGCGGATGAGCCTCGTCGGGAACAGGCGGGATGATTTTGTGGGGGCGATAACTTTGCACAATGCACCAAATTCTGGCTGGCGCAAGCCAGCCTGTTACCCTCCATCACCTTTATTTGATGGGCTTACTTGCGTGAACCCATCCTACATCATAGGAAACACATGAAAACCACAGAAGAAAAAATCCGCGAACAACTTGCTAGCAACCCGATTATTTTGTACATGAAAGGTGTGCCAGATAAACCGGAATGTGGCTTTTCTGCCAAATCCATAGGGATTTTGAAACAAACCAATATTCCTTTCACTTATGTGAATGTTTTGGCCGCTCCATTCATCCGCGAAAAATTGCCTAGCATTTCCCACTGGCCTACGTACCCGCAACTATTCGTCAACGGTGAACTGGTTGGCGGTTGCGATATAGTAGAAGCGATGTGGAATGATGGCAGTTTGCTACCCTTGCTACAATCCGCCGAATCCCATGCTGACGCTTCGGGCGGCGAACATTTAAGCGTTGCCGAAGTGACGCAACTGGTCAAACAAGGCCTAACCGATGCCGAAATAATTGTCGACGGTGCGGGTTGCGATTTAACCCTGACCGTCATCAGCACCAGTTTCAACGGCTTGCCGTTGGTGAAAAAACAGCAAGCTGTGTTGGCTACGCTCAAAGTACCGCTGGCTTCCGGCAAACTCCATGCGGTAAGTGTATTGGCTTATACCCCAGAAGAATGGCAAGCCAAACAAGCGCCAGCAACAGGTGGATTGTTGCAGATTCAAATGTGATTGCCTTTTAGACCTTTCGGATTACTAAAATTAGGAAGGATTTTGAAGGCCAAACACTGCGCTAGGTATAATTTAGAGAGAACATCATGGCAAAAATCGGTATTTTTTTTGGTACGGATACGGGCAACACCAGGCGGATCGCCAAAGACATCCAAACCTTGCTGGGTTCTGGCCTTGCTGCAAAACCCGTGAACATCCGCACTGCCAGCGTCGAAGATTTGTTGCAAGCCGATGTGCTGATTTTGGGCACGCCGACTTATGGCGAAGGCGAATTGCCGGGCCTTAAAACAGGTAACGCAACAGAAAGCTGGGCGGAATTTTTGCCGAAACTGGCAGGTCATGATTTAACAGGCAAAACCGTTGCGATTTACGGTTTGGGCAATCAAAAAGGCTATGCCAACGATTTTGTCAGTGCAATGTTTGAACTGTACGCCGCATTTAAACAATGCGGCGCAACGATGATTGGCGGACATAGCATCGAAGGTTATAAATTTAAGCACTCAAAAGCCATCGTTGATGGGCAGTTCGTCGGCTTGGCATTAGATCAGGACAACCAGAAAGAGCTGACTACTGATAGGTTGGAGGCTTGGCTGAACACCATACAATCGGCGTGGGCATGAGTGTCATGCAAGACAACAAGTTAAAAACCATTGGGTCGCTAGACGATTTACGTAAGGTCAGTTATTTGACCCGAAAAATAATTTTCAAAGGCAAAGCTGGTTCAGCATTGGTCTTTTGGTTTGACGGTAAAGCCTACAGTTACCTCAACCACTGCATGCATATGCACCGTCAGTTAAATTGTGAACAAGATGCAATTTTTGATGAAACCGGAAAACTCCTACGCTGTTCAATGCACGGTTTTGTCTTTGACCCGAAAACGGGGGAGTGTCAAAGTCCGGTTTGTTTAGGTCAGCGTTTGCAATCTCTACGTCTGCAAGAAATAGACGGCATATTATTTTTTGCCGAGAAACATTTAATGCTGGCTGAATGAGGGATGGGCGATGATTGAAGAACTGGCGGTTGTAGTGAAAATTGAAAACCATCAAGTCTGGGTCGAGAGCGGGCAGGCCAGTGCTTGTGGGGGTTGCCAGCAAAAAGCCTCCTGTTCAGCCAGCGCCCTCGATAGCATATTTAAGAAACGCTCCGTACCAGTTGATAATGACATACCATTGAAACTAGGCGATACGGTCATTGTTGCGATAGACGAAAATCTACTGTTACGCGCCTCCTTAATGCTGTATTTTTTACCCATGATCGCGTTGTTTATTGGTGCTGGCGTAGCGGATGGTTTATTGGATGACCATGCTTACGCGGATTTATGGATTGCGGGCAGTGCGGTGTTTGGCTTTTTGCTATCACTATGGTTACTCAACAAAATGCAAAAACTTTTGCTCTTGTGTTATTACGCACGGCCCGTGGTCATAAAAAAGGTTTCGCCTACTTTGCCATGAATGTTTGGGCAATCGACAAAGCCATTCCTTTAAAATTGCTGTTATTGGAGTTGGTTCACCGTTACGGCGAAAACACGTTAGCGATGAGCACCCGCGAGCAACATTACCAAGCTATAGAACTTTGCTTACTGGATGACCCTAGCCAATCCGCCTATATTTTTACCTTCGCGCAAAACCCCGGGCGCTACGGCATAGACCTAAGATTTCCTATCGCCGCACACCAAATTGTTGGGGAAAATGAAAACCTGACTTTAGAACAAACCCTAGAGATTATCGATATCCATCTTTTTTCATGAACCTAAAAACCGTAGTTAGTCCGCGAAAGAAACAAGAATATTGTGTTGATTAGGTCATTCACCGTTTGGGCGACTGACATAAATACGGTACGTGTTTGAAACTACGTATTTTTCGTTTCGCACCCTTCGGCTCGTGGATGAAATGATTTTTCTAGTATGAACGACAGGTCTTTATGAGCAAACATCATTTATGAACGACATCACCGCCCGCTATTTCCTCAGTTACAGCAGCGTCAAACTGCCGCTAAAACTGGTTAATGAAATTACCGAAGCCGATTTGAATTACCGGAATTTCTATTACCGTGGCTATTATGACCCCGCTGGACAATTGCTGCATTGCCAGAAAATTGTCTATAACGAAGTGGAATCCGAACATCATTACCGCTATAACGAAAACGGCGTGTTGACATGGGCGCAAATCACCGAAGACGATGAGGTGCGGGAGATTGATTTATAGCCAGACTTTTTGGTTATCCGGTTTGGATTGCCCCGCCACAACTACTGCCTTGCCCCGCAGTGCAACCGTAGCAGTGTTGCAGAGTGTTGATACTTTGGCCCATTAACGACGGCACTTCGCTGATGTGGGTGCGCCGCCCTGTCGCCCCCAATGGCAATGCCAGCATCTGGTTAAAATCACAATCATAAACAAAGCCTTGCCAATCGACACTTAAGGTATTTTTGCACATCACCTGATCTAAAGTGTCGGGATTGAAGCTATTTTTCAACAAGGCCATGTAATCGTCAAACTGGCCTTTGCTTAACAAGACACTGCCAAAACGCTGAATCGGCAGGTTTGCCAAGGCGAATAACTGGGTAAAAACTATTCCGTAGTTTGTAAACAAATGCTGTTTATAAGCTAATTTCAGCGCGTGTTGTTCTGGCGGCAGGCTTGCCCCTTGCGGGTTATAGACCAAATTGAGTTTTAAACCGCTATGGGTTTGCCCATAACCTAGTGCGTTGAGTTGCTGTAAGGCGGTAATGCTAGCGTTAAAGGTGCCTTTGCCGCGTTGTTTATCAACATTGTCTTCCAAATAACATGGCAAAGAAGCGACAATCTCCACTTGCTTGTCCGCCAAAAATTGGCCCAAATCCTCAAAACCCTGCTCCAGCAATATCACCAGATTACATCTGTCAATGACGTTGATGCCTCTAGTTCTCGCGGCAGACACCAGATAACGGAAATGCGGATTCATCTCCGGTGCGCCGCCAGTTAAATCCAACGTATGTAATTGAAACTGGTCAAGGAATGCCAAGACTTGTTCTACCGTGATTTTGTCCATCAATTCCGTGCGTTTGGGCCCGGCGTTGACATGGCAATGGGTGCAGCTTAGGTTGCACAAATAGCCGAGATTGACTTGCAGTATTTCTAGCGGCTTGCGGGTGATCGCCGGAAAATCGCTATTTTTTAAAAGAGGTAAAGTATCAAGCATAAGGATAGGCTTTAAACGGTCAAGTTTTCGGTTTTTTTGGGGATACAGCGATTCTGTTCATCGGCGGCAATCGAAGGGCAGCGGCATTGTTAAGCAATGGCGCACCTAGTTTGGTTTTCTTAGGCTTTGTGTAGAGTCTTATTGAGTTCGTTTACAGCTTGTTCACAAAGCTCTTGGAAATGTCCTTCAGCAAGCAGAATCGATGTGCCATTAATCAGCACAACAGCTACAGTGAAATACGGGTCTCCCTCAGAATCCTTTGTTTCTTGGATTCTCGTTTCCAAAATACAGTCTTTCGGGTGATAAGCCCGTGCCTTCTTCCACGGCCAGTAGGAATCCACGGTGATGCCCTCCGCATGGCAACGTAGAACCGTCACTGGTTTTGCAAAAACTCTGAGGGCGGCAAACATGCCTGCGGCCCACAAAGTTAAATTGAAAGCTAGCATAAGCTTTAGTGAGTTTTCATCCGGGACGCGATTATTCAGCAGTAGCCATGACATGACAGCGCAACCGCAAAGGAACGCGCTGCAAATCATCCATTCCCACACGGCGATTGTGTTGCGAATCGTCATTGTGTTACCTCACAGGAACTGATAATGCCGGAAACCAATGTCTCTTTAATGACGTAACCATCGGTGATAAATCGCCAGACATTTTAAAACCCCTTGTGGGGCATGCTGGCGCTTCCAAACACCGGCGGTATATTTGTTGGCTTCTACAAGCGTAGGGTAGATATGGATAGTCCCTAAAATTTTGTTCAAACCCAGATTGTGCTTCATCGCTAAAACAAACTCGGCGATTAGCTCGCTGGCCTGTTCACCGACAATGGTTACGCCCAGAATTTTATCTGTGCCAGGCCGAGTCAGCACTTTGACAAAGCCTTGGGTTACGCCGTCGGCAATTGCCCGGTCCAAATCATTAAATTCATAAGTGCTAATTTCGTAAGCGATATTTTGTTCGCGGGCTTCTCGCTCGTTCAGCCCGACCCGCGCCACTTCGGGGTCAGTAAACGTGGCTTGTGGCACGGCACAATAATCGGTGCGGAATTTTTTGACTTGCCCAAACAGCGCGTTGACGCTGGCATACCAAGCCTGATGCGCGGCGGTGTGGGTGAATTGGTAGGGCCCGGCAACATCGCCGCAAGCGAAGATATTTGGGAAATTAGTAGCTTGGAAGCCGTCGATGGCAATGGTGTTTTTGGCGGATAACCCGATGCCCAATCTTTCCGCACCAAAACCAGAGACATTCGCGCTACGGCCCAGTGCCACCAAAACTTGATCGAAACCCATGCGTAGCGTTTGCCCTGCATGTTCGGCAACCACGATTTTTTCGCCATTTTCGGACAAAAACGTTTTGGCTTCATGTGCCAACAAAACCTGTATGCCTTCTTCACGGAATTTGCTTTCGATCAATTCCGACACAACGCTATCTTCCCGTGCCAATAAACGCGGTAATATTTCCATTAAAGTGACTTTACATCCCAGCCTTGCAAACGCTTGCGCCAATTCACACCCTATCGGGCCGCCGCCCAATACCAACAAACGCTGTGGTTTTTCGGCTAAATTCCAAATCGTGTCTGAGGTCAAATAGCCTATTTCCGCCAAGCCTAGTATGGCGGGCACGAAGGGTTTCGCCCCGGTGGCAATGACGATGGCGCGGGTCGTGATGACGCGATTTTCATCGCCGTTGCTGACTTGCACTTCCCAAGGGCTAAGGAGCTTTGCCGTGCCGTTGATGACTTCCACGCCCAAACCCGTGTAACGTTCAGGCGAATCATGCGGTTCGATAGCCTGAATCACCGCCTTAACCCGTGCCATCACCGCCGCAAAATCCACTTCCGGTGGGCTGGTGTGGATGCCAAATTCGTTACTGTGGCGAATTTGCGCGGCGGCTTTGGCACTGCGGATCAAGGTTTTGGAAGGCACACAGCCCGTGTACAAACAATCACCGCCCAAGCGGTGCTTTTCGATCAACGTGACTTTGGCTTTAACGGCAGCAGCGAGGTACGAAGCCACCAAGCCACCCGCACCGGCACCAATCACCACCAGATTATTGTCAAATTGTTGCGGTTTGACCCACGCGCTGTAAACCTTGCGGGCTTGAAGCAAATCCAAGATTTTTTTAGTGATGAGCGGGAACAAGCCTAACAAGGCGAAAGAGCCGATTAAAGTTGGCGATAAAATCCCCGCCAAAGAATCCAATTGCGCCAATTGGGTCCCTGCGTTCACATAAATCAATGTCCCCGCCAACATGCCCACTTGGCTGACCGCGTAAAACGTGCGCGTGTTGATCGCCGTCAAGCCCATCACCAAGTTGATGATAAAAAACGGAAACAACGGCACTAAACGCAAAGTGAACAAATAAAACGCCCCATCCCGCACCATTCCTTCGTTGATGGTTTTCAGGCGGTCGCCAAATCGTGCTTGAATTTGTTCCCTAAACAAAAACCGCGCCGCCAAAAACGCCAACGTCGCGCCTATCGTTGACGCAAACGATACGATCACCGTCCCCCACAATAAACCAAACAATGCACCGCCCGCCAAGGTCATCACCGTCGCGCCGGGTAAGGACAAGCCCGTCACGAGGATGTAAATCAAGCCGTAAAGGCCGATGGCCAGTTGGCGATGTTCGTCACGGTAAGCAAACAGGCTGTCTTGTTGGGTTTTGAGCATGCCCAGCGTCAGGTAATGGTGGCCGCCAGAAGCAAAAAACACGGTGATTGCGATTGCGATAATGGCCAGTAAAACAACGCGGGAGGGGTTCATAAGCGTCAAAAGCAGGGAAAGAGTTAAAGCATGGACGCATTCATACCAAGTTTATGATGTCGTGTCGAATGATTTTAGCGGGGATTGATAAAAATAATGTAAAGCTCTTGAAGCGTTGTAAAAAATATCGCACTCAACTGGTTCAAAGTAACTTTTTGCTTGGGAAATATGCACTTAAATTGGCATTGGCTAATTTCTATAATCGCACTGCAAGTTTAGAAAACGGGCATGGCGTTTCCGAAGCTTGTATCAATCCACCGCTTAGGGAGTAAATATCTAACAAACATCTAAGAGATGGCTGGATTTCGGGAAAAACACCAATTAATTGTAAACAACGTGAGGAATTATTATGAAACGCAAAAACATAGCAAAATTATTCGGCATTGCCTTAATGCTTTATTCGGTTTTCGCATCCGCAGCTACACCGGTTGGATATTGGGAAATTACGTCTTATATGGAACCTAATTTGACGTTTGGCGTTACCAATAAAGTTTGCTACCTGAGCAACGGCACATGGACTTCTTATACCTTCCTTGGAGCAAATGGTACGTGGTTCCAAAAAGGCGACAGGATACGCTCCACCGCCTATTCACCACAAAATCAATGGATGCACGGTTTATTCGGGCAGTTTGCCAACAATACTGAAATTACTGGCGAATATATTGGTTTTGTTTTGAACGGCAATACGGTTCTAACAACGGAAAAAGGCAATTTTATTGCTAAACGCTTGGGACGGGGTTGTCCTTAATGGCAAAACAGTAAACTGGAAAGAAAGCTTGGGCAATGATAAAGCTGTTGCCCAAGTTTTTTATCTGTGACGCAGCCGCCATGTGGTTTTAGGCGGCTATTTCTGCACATCAACAATCGTAAATGCCTTCACACACTGCGCTAATTCTTTCATATCCGCCTCTTTGGCATCCTTGCCATAACGCAAGCGGATAAAAATATCGGTGATGTGCCGGGTTTGTTCGGCAGATTGGGGCAGGGCGGTTTTTACGCGTTCGGCAAAATCGGTTTCGCCTTCCCCTGGCAATCTTATCAATCCCCGTTTGGCGAGTTTGCGGCAAAAGTGTTGGTAATAGCGTAAGGCTAGGTCAGTAGTTTTGGGCTTCTTATACAACAAAACTAAGCTTAAAACGGCGGTGATGACGAAAAGGATAGTTACCATCCAATACATCATGGTCTTGATGTTCCCAATACCAAAATTCGCCAAAAATTTGGCTTGGTTCATGCGGTTGTAATTGATGACCCAGCGTTGCCAGTTGTAATCAACGTTGCTCCATAATTGCCTTGCTTCTTTTAGCCAGGCAAATGCTCCGTTATTGTTACTGGCGAATTGGATCGCTTCACCTTGGGCTAAGGCATCGACATTGATATTTTGTTCGATGCGTTCAGGGGCGACTGCGGCGGTCGGGTCAACCCGTGTCCAGCCTTTGCCTTCCAGCCACACTTCCGCCCACGCATGGGCATCGTATTGATGGATTTCCAGAAATTGCCCAACCGGATTGAATTCGCCACCTTGGTAGCCTGTCACCACGCGGGCGGGGATATGGGCGACGCGCATCAGATACACGAATGCGGAGGCGTAATGGCTGCAAAAACCGTAGCGGGTTTTGAACAGGAAGGTTTCTATCGGCTTGTCTTCCATTACGGGCGGGGTCAGCGTGTAATGGAAATCTTCGGTGCGAAAATGACCTAACAAGTCTTTTATGAAGGCTTCCGGCTTATTATCAAAACCGTGCAATTGGGAGACTAAGCCGTTAATTTGAGGAGACGGTGTTTCTGGCAATTGTGTAGCGTCTTTATACTCGATGCGGGTGAGTGTGCCCGTGTTGTAGTGTGGATACGAGGTGATTTTATATTCCGAGCGTTTGTCGGGATTGGCGGAGGTGGTCAATTGGTAATTGACGTTGCGGCTGAGCGGGTCGGCAAATTCGGCAGGCATATCAAGCGCGAACACCCAGTTTTTGTTCTGGGGTTCCATCAATAAGGTGTATTGATACGGCGTTCCTGAAAACGTAGGTTTGTCCATAAACGCTTCAAAGCCTTGGTGGGGTGATTGAATCCAGCGTTTGCCGTTGGTTTTGGCCAGCACCGGCCCGCGCCAATAGCGTTGTGCTGCGGGTGGCATTGTGCCGCTAAATTTGACGCGGAAAGCCAATTCGGTAGACACACCCAAGTCGCTGATGGAGCCGGGTTCCATGCTGTCGCTTAAGCCCATGCGAGCTTGTTGGCGGTCGTTAAGCAACATCCAGCGCGGTGCTTCGACACGCGGAAATAGGATAAACAAAACAATAGCCAGCGGAAAAGCTTGGGCGATGATCGTTCCCGCTGTTTTTAACGCCACCCAAGGTTGTGGTTGGAGGCTGTTGATGCTTACCAAGGTACCGATGAGGGTGCAGCACACCATTAAAATGTAAGCCGCCATCAACAAGCTTTGTTCGTATAAAAACTGCGAAGCGGCAACGATAAAAGCTAAAAAGGTGATCAGGTACAAATCACGCTCGGTTTTGATCTCCATCAACTTCAAACCTAGTGCGACGATGAACAAGCGGGTTCCGGCATCGCGCCCGAAAATACCTTGATGTTGGATATAAATCAAACCTAAGCCGATGACCGTCAACAAAAACACCAGCCAACGGTTAGGCAGCCACATCGGTTTCCACAGGCCAACGGATCGCCAAGCCAACAATGCATAAAAAAAGCCAAAAATGCTGATGGGCAGATGGTAAAAATGCGGCAGGACAATCAGTGCGATGGAAGCAAGTAAGAAAATCAGCACGTTTTGGGAGGGTTTTGCTGTCATTACAAACTCATTTGGATTTGGGGTTTAGGAATAGCCCTAAAGGCAATTCTTTAATTTTTTGTGGTTAGTGACGTATTGCAGGTGCATGGCTTTATGTAGGCTCTATTCATACCGCCTTAGACTACCATAGACCATCGCTTGCTGGGTATATGCGCTACGTAGTGATACCCAAAGCTGGGCATAGACAAAACTGGAAAGCCGCCAATAAACAGAAGGTTCTCAAGCCAGAAGAAACGCGCACACTGCGAGTGTTAGGATGGAACGCATCAGAAAATGACTAGATTGTCTCTCGATTTAGCGCTTTCGGTTTTGTCGGGGCGAGACAGAAGAGAGCAATATTGAATACCGCCTAAAGTCTTTTTAAAAATACCGCATTGTCAAGTTATTAATACCCATTGATGCCGTCAAAAGAAACAGTATTCAAGTACTGAAAAAGTTATCATCTTCAATATCATGATCTTAGGATTTTGCTGTTAATAATTTCCCGACTTAAAGACTTGGCAGATTTTTATAAACTACCATGTTTCTACGATTTCGGTAGTGATTTTGGGATATTATTTTTAAGCAACTCCTAAATATTGAATAGCAGTGTAAGTAATACACTGCTTGCATCTTTCCACTAATCTGGAATAAGACTTTTGCGAAATACATCTTAAAAATCTACCAAAATATCAACTTTAAGGAGAACACTAATGACTAACGATTTCCCTTTCCAACCCCGCATCCTCGTATTGGCCTTGGCATTAACCACTTCCTGCGTAAGCAATGCGGCAAATATTAGCGTCACGGGCGACTGTACCTTAGTGGCGGCTATTAACAACGCCAACAGCGATTCCGATACCGATGGTGTGGGTTTTGGCTGTAAAGCCGGTAACGGCGCAGACATTCTCAATCTCGGCTTGAACACCACTTACGCCTTGACAGAAGTAATTAATAACCAAACTGGACTACCGTTAATCAGTTCCGTCATCACGATTAACGGCAATGACTCTACCATTACCCGATCCACAGCCCCAAACACGCCTTCGTTCCGCTTACTACGCGTTACTGCTGATGGATACTTAAAATTAAACAAGATAACCTTGACTGGCGGCATTGCGTCTTACGACGACAATAAGCCCAAGGCCAACCGCCAAGGCGGAGCCATCTTAAATAAGGGTACTGTAACGCTAAACGAATGTATTATTACGAATAATCAAGCAGAATACGGAGGCGGTATCGCCAATAAGGGCCATCTGACGCTGAACCATTCCACGATTTCCAATAATGGCAAGTCCTCAGTTTTTGGGTTTCCCGCTTATGCGGGAGGGGGCATTTTAAATGATGGTATTTTGGTGTTGAACGACAGCACTGTTTTTAACAATGGCTACGATGGTGCTTTTGGTTTTGATTACACTCGAGATGGCGGCGGCATCCTGAACAGAAGATCAATGACCATCAATAACAGTACCATTTCAGGAAATGCTGCCCAATCGAATGGCGGTATTCATAACATCGGTACTATGGTGCTAAATAAAAGCACTGTGTCAAATAACAGCTCGTCTTATAACAGTCCGCTTAACGGTGCTGGTATAGCCAATAGCGGCAATTTGACCCTCAGCAATAGCACCATTTCCAATAACAGCACGAGAAACTACTATGGGCAAGGCGGAGTCGGCGGCATTGTCAATACCGGGAAAATCACATTAAGCCGTAGCATTGTCAAAAATAACAAGGGGATATATTCCAGCGGTATTTGGAATGTTGCTGAAGGCAATATGCGACTGGAAAATAGCTCGGTTTCAAACAACTTTTCATTTGGCGGGCCGGCTTTTGTCAATCTGGGCAAAATGGTGGCTGTTGACAGTACTATTTCCCACAATGGTGGCGAATATTCAGGCAATGGCGGTACCTCAAATTACGGCACTATGACGGTCAGTAACAGCCGTATTGTAAATAATCACGGAGGGAACAATGGTTTTGCTGGCGGACTAAGGAATGGTGGCAAACTCACCATCAGCGACAGCATTATTTCAGGGAATATCAATATTGCCGAAAGCGGCGGCGCAATAAGAAATTTCTCTAAGGGAACGGTCTCTTTAACGAACACCATCATCACCAATAACGAAGCTAACGGTGGCGGCGGCATCGCCAATAGTGGCGTGATGACGCTGAGTAAAGTCCTTGTGGCTGGCAACAAGGCAGTTTACCAATACAATCTATACAGCAATGTCTATTCAGGTGGCGGCGGCCTTTATAACAAAGGCAGTATCAGCTTAGTTAACACCACACTGTCAGGCAATAGTACCGATAAGCTTGCTGGCGGTGGCATTGCCAACAAGGGCAATTTATCCATGACCCATAGCACGGTGACGGGCAATACTGCCGTTGAGGCGGGCGGTGGTATCAAAAATTATCTGGGTGCGGAACTGATGCTAGGCAATAGTGTGGTTGCCAACAGCAAAATTGGCGGTGATTGCCACAATGAAGGCATCGTCAATTTATCAGGCAAAAACTTGATCGAAGACGGTAGTTGCGGCGCGGGCTTAAGCGGTGACCCCAAACTTGCCCCGCTTCTCGATAATGGTGGCCCGACACCCACCCATGCATTGTTAGTCGGTAGCCCTGCCATAAATTCCGCCGACAAATCTTTGTGCCTCGCCACTGACCAACGCAATGCCCAACGACCTATTTTTAGAAAAGAAGCCTGCGACCTTGGTGCTTATGAACGCTTACAAACCTCAACCCTGCCCAATGACATGATAGCGGTGATGAATTTTCTGTCTGCACAAATCGCCAATGGCGCAATCATAGGCATAGGTAACACCAATTTTGCGGCGAACAGGCTGGATGCGTTTAAAAGCCAGCTTTACCTTGCCGCCCAATACGAACTCCGCAATAAAACCGATGAATTATGCACCCAATTGGCGCAAACCTTCAAACATATAGACCTGGACAATACGCCAGAAGGGATCGATTATGTGACCGGTACGGCGGCAGTGGAATTGGCTAATCAAATTAATGCCTTGCATACTGAATGGCAGTGTCAGTGAAATAGCTTTCCAGCAAGTTTAGCTAATGGGTAGCGGTACCTGTATGAAACATATGGCGGTTTTTGTGATAGTACAAAACCAATGGCTAGGATATGGCCAATATTAACTTCCTGATTTAAGGCCGAATCCGTGCAGTATAGGCAATGACAGTTCGGGAAGTTTTTTAAGCCAAATCCTAAGACATTTTTTTATGGCGGGTATTTGTAGGAAGATAAGTCAGTTCGAACAACTACTTAGCGCGAATAGACCTGCATCCGCCATGATCTTAGTTGCGACAGATACTGGCCATCAAAATCGCCGAAGCCAACCAATGTTTTCTACATTGCTGGACATGTTGATATTTCTCAGTATGTCTGATTGTAGCAAATGGCAAAATTACAGTAGGGAGAAGAGTTATATTTTTTTCACCAAGGCCATAAATGGACAGATAACCTCCCAAGGGAATGCTATCTGTGTTTTGGGTTTTACAAACTGGAAGCGGATGTTTTATTTTGTCTGCCTGATAGTATGGGTGGGCAAAGAGTTGGGGGGGATTGCATACAGAGTGGGTTATCTTGCAGGGACGACTGCACGTTCTTAATGCCCTTGTAGGTAAAGGACGCGCAGCCGTTGTTCTAACGCGTTAAACCACGATAAAATCCGCGTTGGTCAACGCCAAGCCCACACCCAGCGTGGCGATTTTCACGATGCCGCCGGACGCATTGCCGTTGGCATCGTAAGATAAAGCTCCCGTGGTCGGGTTGTAGATGAGGAAATCGTTGGCATCAATTGCCGCTGTGCCGATGACCAACGCATCCGCCGCCAAGGGGCCGACGGTCAATTTGCTGTAGCCGGATTTGGCGAGTTGGATCGTATCAGCGGCGACGTTAAAATCCTTCACCGTATCCACACCCGCGCCTTTGCCGCCGAGGAATTGGAAAATATCTTGACCCGCACCGCCGGACAAATTGTCAGTGCCCAAACCGCCGGATATTAGGTCGTTACCTGACGCGCCGATTAGGATATCGTTACCCGCCGCGCCCAACAACAAATCGTTACCGATACTGCCCGCCAAAATGTCGTTGCCGTTACCTCCGTCCAAGCTGTCGTTACCAGCATCACCGCTTAAAAAGTCGTCGCCATCTTCTCCCGACAACACATCGTCGCCCACTTCCCCGTAAAGCGAATCATCGCCCGTACCACCCAACAGCGTGTCATTGCCATTACCGCCGAGCAAATCATCACTGAGCGCGTAGCCTTTGATTAAATCCGCGCCAGCCTTGCCTTGCAAGAAATCTTCGCTAGCCCCTGTTTTGTCGCCCGTAATCAATGCCACCACCGGAATGGTCGGTGCGCTGGTCACGCTTTCGTCCGTGCCGTTGCCGTCGGTGTAGCTGGCGGTCACGGTAATCAGTTTGGCGATGTCTTTATTGGTCAAGGTGTAGTTGACACCCGTCGCCAGCACTTTGGTGCCGGCTTTCCAAGTGTAAGTGATAGCCCCCAAGCCGTCTGCATCGGCTAAGGTGTGGCTGGCGGTGAGGGTTTCGCCTTGCAACACCAGTCCGGCGATGGTTACGTTGCCCGTGGGGCTTTGGTTTTGGGCGTTGAAGGTGGTGTCTAAGCTGCCGTCGCTGTTGAAGCGTAGGACAATGAAGTCCGACTTACCAGAACCAGAGTCATAAGTGCCAGATACCAAGAATTTACCGTCGGCGGCGATGACTAGGTCGCTTACGTCCATCTTAGAAGCGATTGCGACACTGTCACCCGTAAACGTGCTGTCTAGGCTGCCGTTGCTGTTGTAACGGGCTAAAAAGAGGTCGTCTGTTTCCCAGCTTTCCAAAGCCACCACAATTTTGCCATCGTTTTGTAGGGCGGCATATTGTGGGTCGCCAGAATCAATCGGGACGTTGCCGTCACTGTCAAAACTAGTATCCACGCTACCGTTGCTGTTATAACGTAGTAATTGGTAACCATACAGCACCGCGATTTTGCCGTCTTTTTGTAGCAGTGGGATGAAACTTTTGTAGCCGTACTCATCGACATACAACACGCCGCCGCCAAATGTGCCATCCAAGCTACCGTCCGTGTTGTAGCGGACGAGCCAGCTACCATCGTCATTGACATAGTCACTATACGCCGCTACTAATTTGCCGTCAGTTTGTACCAAAATCTCTGTGGCTGGTATCGAATAATAGTCGTCAAAATCATGAATGATAGCCATGCCATCGCCGCCGCCAAATGTGGTGTCCAGGCTACCGTCTGTGTTAAAGCGGGCCGCCACAGCAGAATAATAACCACTATTGTCATCATAAAATGAACCCGCCAAAACCAGCTTGCCGTCGGCCTGTTGGGTAACATCATCAACGTCTATACTTGTTGTTACCTTGCCGCCGCTGCCAAAGCTGCTGTCCAAGCTACCATCGGTGTTGTAACGGAAAAGGCCAAGACCGTTAGCCACCACCAACTTGCCATCGGCTTGTTGAAGCCCTGCATAGCCAAGACCACCAACCGTAGTCAATTTGCCATCGCCATCAAAACTTTTGTCCAAACTCCCGTTGCTGGCGTTGTAGCGGGCCAGACTGATGAGGCCGTTAGAACCATTACTATCTGCTGAATAACCAATGGCGACTATCTGCCCGTTGGCCTGCAAAATGAGGTCGGTCAAATAATCACGGACATTAAAATCCGTAGTCACCGCGCCGTTAAATGGCGAGGCACTGGCGGTGTTGAAACTGCTAAACAGCGCCTCCGCCACGGCGGTGGACGTTACGCTTTTGCGGGGGGGGGGGGGGGGAAAACTTGTTGAT
>Ga0247837_1001176_pt1 | contig 56011 bp, 31 predicted proteins | sample LaCtaG_2_FD_187115 | JGI IMG/M metagenome (GOLD analysis project Ga0247837, IMG submission 187115) | Freshwater microbial communities from meromictic Lake La Cruz, Castile-La Mancha, Spain - LaCruzMarch2015_14.5m | ecosystem: Environmental > Aquatic > Freshwater > Lake | place: Spain: Castile-La... | reverse complement strand
TCTATGGACCACTGGCCTTGCTTGCAATTTTACGCCAGTTTGAGTACCTAATTCGGCCAGACCAGCAGACTTTGCTGGACTCGCTGATTTCCTCGCATTTAGGTGACTATGCAGGACTGAATGAAGAGTTGGGGACGATCACCCAAGACCTTCAGACCATCCAGCAGCTCCCAAATCAGCTGCAATTCGGGGCGATTTCCGTGGATTTAAAGGCTTTTAAGCGGGATGTAGACAAAAACGCAAACCGCCTAGTGAGTTGTTTACTCGAAGAACTGCAGCTGGAGCACAGCGGCTTACTGCACCAAGCCGGTCAAATGTTCCGAGAACTCATGCAGCGACTGAGGAAATCCCCTCAAAACGTGGAGGAGCTGCAGGTCGTAAATGACTACTTGAAAGCAGGCCAAGATGCGCAGCAATTCGCTGCAATCACAGGGATATTGGAGCAGGCGGAAGTCATTCAAATTGCACTGGCTGTGCATTGCTGTCCACTCACAGTGAAGCAATTGGAGGCTTTGTGGGGGACGAAAGTGTGGGGAGTGGAGTTGAGAGCCGCCAGAACTCGAGCTCAAATGCGCATTAACAAGGTCAGACCTGGCTTTATAGAGGCGGTTCAGGCACAAGCTGTAGCTCTCAAATCCACACATGAAAGCCTCTACTCGGCACTGCTTGAGGTGGAGGCGTATGCAGACTTGCAGGACACGGACACCAGAGCCAACAAAGTCACGGATTTGCTGGATGCGCTGACGAAGGCGCAAGCTGAGGTCGTCACTGTCAACTTCCGCCAAAGAGTGCTACTCATGGAAGAAACCGACTTCGCCGACTTCCAAAAGCTCCTAGACCGAGTCTCCAAGCACGAAAGTCTCTGGACCCTGTCCCGCGACTGGCTCAACTCCTGTGAAGAATGGACTCAATGCGCCTTCCGCATCATAAACGGCGACTTCGTAAGCAACAAATACCACCAAGGCTCCACTTTGGTCAGTCGCCTAGTGCAGGAATTCGCTAATCAGCCCGCTTCCTTGCAAGTCGCAGAAGCATTGCAAGTTCATATGCAGGGGTTCAAAGACTGGGTCACACTCATTACGAAGTTGAGACATTCTGCACTGAAAGATAGGCACTGGATGGGGTTGTTGGCATCATTGGGGGGAGGGCTTACATTTGATTCGCTGACTTTAAAGGACTTGATGAAGGCGGGGATACTGGAGCATATGAGTGATGTGGACAAAGTCTTCCACGAGGCTTTGAACGAACAAGAAATCGAAAAAACAATCGCCAAAATCGAAAGCGACAACCGAGACCAGCGCCTAAAACTCGAATACGACCCAATTTTCCCTGCCCTTCCCTACATTCTCGGCCTAGACGACTGCGAATCCGCCATAATGGAGAAGTCCGCCACTCTCACCTTCATCCTAAACAACAGCAAACATGCACTCTTCTTCAAGTCTCGCCTGGAAAAGCTGCGCAACTATTTGACTGCTTCGGCGCAAATCGTCAAGGATGTTGGAGAACTGCAAAATGGATGGCAGGAACTGTACCCGCTGCTGCAACTGCCGGAAATAGCGAAAGCACTGGAGAAGGACAAGCAAAAGATGGGCGAATTGCATGATTTTTATGTCAGGCAGGCGGAGGGGATATGTGGGAATCAGGGGTTTGCGGTGTTTACGGAGGTGAAAATAAAAAGTCACACGGAAGCGAATGAGATATTAGAGAGTTTAGCGGAAAAGGTCGATGCAGAACTGCGGAAAATGGCAGATAACTACCCCAGATTACTCTTTTTATCGCGAAAAGAGCTGAAACGACTGCTGGGCAATGCTGCTCGCCAGGGCATCATCAACATGTCTGCTTTGTACCCAGGAATCGGCATAATATCCCTCAAAAAGGCCGACATCTCGGAAGTTACAAGAGGCGGCAACGTCATGTCTCTGTCCGAACCAGTGTCTCTAAAGGCCGGAGACACTCGCTTTCCAGTCGAATTCTGGCTTCGAAGGCTGGATTTAAGCCTAAATACGACCTTTCAAAGTCAATTAAGCCGCTTGGTGCAGGCGGCTGAGACTGAGACGAGCTGGTGGCAGTCCTCGAAAGACACGCAGTTGATGTCTGTGGTGCAGCACATCCTTTTCACTCAGTTGGTATTTGCTTCGGCTATGACTCCGCAGGAAACGATTGCGAAGGGAATTGAATCTATCAAGAAAAACCTGTTTTTGCTCATTAATGAAATTCGCCCGGTGCACGGGACTCCGGACCATGCAAAGTTGGTGATTTTCAAACAAGACCGGGAACTGAAAAGCAAGTTAGTGGCGCGGACGCAGTTAGAGCGATTGGTGCTGATAATGCTACAGCAGCTCCATTTGCTGAATACCGCCTATGAAGACCGACATTTAGACTGGGAGGATATCATCTGGAAAACTGTTTTCAAGCTCATACCAGAGGCGGAGGGCAGGAAAATGAAGGTGACCTTTTTTGACTATACGAAGGCGTTTGGGTTTGAGTGGCTGCCTTTGCCGATTCCTTTGTTTGTGTCCACGCCTATTACTGAGCGATGTATGCTCAATATGGTCTGTGCGCTGAAGAACAATTCGAGTGGACTGCTGCATGGAGGGTCGGGGTACAGCAAAAGCGAAACTCTCAAGGAAATGGCAATGATGTACGGCCGATCAGTCCTGAGCATCACAATGGCTCGAGGCACCCAGTCCGGCTGGATTATCTCCGCACTCATCGGCTGTTTCGCAACCGGCACTTGGCTGTGCTTCGAGGAAATCCACCACCTCGAGCCAATGCTGCTCAACACCCTGATAGCCTACTTGCCCAGAGTATGCGAGGCGCAAAGAGTGGGACATCACGAAATCAGTATAGACGGGGAGAGAGTCAGTGTGCAGGAAGGATTCGCTTTCTGGGGAATGTCCACTCAGCCGAGAATTCGCCTGCCTGTGCGGTTTATGGAGTGCTTTAGATGTGTTAGTTTGGTGCAGCCGGATTTAGCGGCAGTTGCGGAATTACGGCTGTATGCTTTAGGTCTTTCCCAAGCCAGGGAAGTGAGTCGCAGGATCGCCCGCGCCCTGACTTTCCTATCAGACGACTGCTCCTCTATACTACGGCCTGAGACTTCTGCACGACTCAGAACTCACTCTGTGAAGATTCTGCACAAAATCATCAACAGCATCGCAACCACTTTGGACAACTTCCCTGTGCCGGATAACAACTACCTCATCAGCAATGCTTTGGCACGAGTGTTCCAAGTGGGTCTCAGCACTGAAGAAACTGCTTTATTCGAAGAGTTCCTGACGACTGTTTTCCGCGCTCCTCACAACCATATATTAGCAGGCAGCGCATTGACCAATGAAAGTGTGAAAATGAAGGAAGTTCTGCAGCGGCTGGATCTGTCTCCCCAGGAAAGATGCATCCAGGTCATGAGAGGGTTTTGGCTGTGTGTGTCTGAGCCTGATCGGACAGTGGTGCTGCTCACTGGGCCCGCGGGTTCTGGGAAAACGACTCTGATGAAAAGCGCCGCAACTGCGTATTCCGAATACGCAAATGAGTCCTTCCGTATTCACTTCCTTAGTGGGCAGATCAGCCATTGGAACCTTTTTGAACTGGTGAAAGTGTGCAGCTCTGCAGAGCCGAAACTCGGGTATTCCTGCAAGACTGAAACAATTGGTAACCCGACTGCCCCTTTCACTCCGAAAGACTGGATTTGCATAGATTCCACTACTGTGGACTCAGACGGACTATTAGCCGTGGCCAGGAATGAAATTTACGTGGATGAAGAAATCCGGGTGAATATATCGAAGTATGTGAAAGTCATTGCAGAAAGTGAGTCTTTGGCGACTGCAGTGCCTAGTCTACTTTCAGAAGCCACTATTATCTACTGCCAAGAAACTGACATTCCTGACTTAGCAGTCTTCAAACATATGGCGAAAACCAAGCTTTCTCGCTATGAAACCGAGCTAATGCGTCTATTCCAAAGCCACTATGAACGCGTTATGGCGCTGGTTGAGGAGGACCAAGTGCTGCACGTCTCTAGACGAGTGTCACAGCTACTGATTTGTAACTGGCTTTGTCTTTTCCTTAGTCCCAAAGCGGGGAAAAAGCCGTTTCTGGACTATTCGCTGGAAGTTATGATTACGAAAACTGCAGATGATCGGGAACTGCCGACCTCTGTAGTGCAGGTAGCCTGGCTATTGAGCCTGATTTCCTGCCTCGGACGGATATCTAAGAACAGAGCAATGTTCAGTGACCTGCTCCTGAGACTCTGCAAGGAGGAGGACCCGAGTTTCGCCCACAACTTGATGTCCTATTTGAGCAAAAAGAGATTAAACTCGATATTTGACATGACTTTCAACTTTGAACAGAGAAGCTGGTGCACCTGGCAGGACCTGCCAGAGTCGCACTCTCCGAACACCTGGGTCCCTCAGCTACCCTCAGCCTCTACCATCTTTGTAGAGACGGATACAACCCGCAGACTGCGCTATCGCATAGAACACGCTTTGAGGACTCGGACCAATTTCGTAGTGGTCGGTCCTCATCAATGTGGGAAAAGCCTAGTGCTGAGTCGAGTACTGCGGGACTGGCTATCCCGGGAACTAGTCTCAATCCTCCCGATACACATCCTACCTTCAACTACCTGTGAACATATCCAGCACCAAATCGAAGACACACTGGACCAACTAGCTCCTACTGTCTACGGAGTCTTGGGAGGACGACATCACTTTGTATTCATCGAGGATATGAATTTGGACTCACATGACATATACGACGAACTGCGCTTTCTGATGGAGCGGAAAGGCTGGTACAGCAAGGGGAAGTTCTGCACAGTGTCAGGAGTGACTCTCTGTATGGCGCACACTCATAGCTCTCACCGCTTTCGAGACATTTCCCCAAGAGCACTTCGCCACTTCATTTTCATATACAAGTTGTCGTATCTCGATGTAGAGCTGCAGACTATTTTCAAAATCATCGCGGATCATCAACTTATAGGGTCTTCGATGTATAGCCATTTCACAAGGATGAGACTCGACTTGTTGGCTTTTGAGCGCTCCTGGCAGCATGTCAGTCTATCCAACTACATTCAAGCTCTCAGGTGGGTGCGCTACAATGGATACTTGGAGGACACTATCAGAAGGTACTTTGGCGACCAGCAACTAAGTGAGTCAAAGGACACTTTCCACATCCACTGCAGTCTGTTGCGGAAAGGAGAAGAGGGATATCAAGAACTAGACTGGACTGTGGCGCAGCAAATCACTACCAACTTCGAATCTACCCGCAAAATCTGCAACGAGAAATACCCTGAATCTATGAAGTTCTTCACAGACCCTATAGTCAACCCCGAAGACCAGCGTGCACGGCAAGTCTACCACTACTGCCAAATCGTCGACGACCTGCGAGTCGGTCAGTCGACAATTGTAGTCGTGGAACGAGAGCTACAGACTGTGCGAGCACTTACCTACATGGCTGCCGAGGCTGCTGGAGTGCAAGTTGTATCCACCAGTCTTGCTGACCTTTCCTCCGAACTCGCTAATTTAATGGCGGAAGGGCAAAGCAACTACATGGCGACAGATATGAAATTCGCGTTTAGGCAGATGTTGGACAATGCAGTGCAGGAGCAAAAGACTTTACTGCTTATTACGCTTGAGGAAGACACGAATATGCAACTTCCGATTCTCCGCACACTGCTAGAGTTTTGCAGTGAATTGAGAAGCGGGAAAGTACTGAAATCCTTAGCGCCTTATAGGAAAACGGTTAGTCGAATGGACTTGTACCCTGATCAGATTAAACAGGTTATTCGGGAAAACATGAAGAAAAACGTAGTAATAATACTGCTCATTCGCACAGACTTGTACACTTTCGATAGAGGCACTTTAGAAACTCCGCTCCAGGCTATCAAGCATCGGTACAGAGACTTGTACAATATGTGTAGAGTCGTAAGTTACGGCAGACAAAGTCCACCGATCATTCTGACAGAGTTCGCAAAGGCTCGTAAGTCCGTCCAAAACACTGAATTAATGAAAGACCTCGCCCGAGTCACTCAAAAGCCTTTGGAGGAATTCGCCCTGGAGCAGGTCATGTTCCTTGCAGACGCTATTGCCAGGTCTGAGGACGAAAAAACCAAAGCACGCTATAACAAGTTGAAAAGAGGAGTGGTAAAAGTGTACCAGATTGAGCTGGAAATAGAGAAATCGGGCTATTTGGAGGAGTTGATGGGGAAGATGGATGGGATAAAAACACAAATCGACAGCAAAAGTAAGGAAAAGGCGGAGTTGGAAGCGGTGAAAATCAATCAAGCGGAGATGACTGAGGAATATTTGCAAGGTATTGAGAATGAAAAGCAGACATTTAAGGGCCGTTTTGAAGAGTGCGAAGTCCGCCTCACTGCCGCTCTCTCAAGTCTCGAGCAAATTTCCACCCTGTCCGACCCTTCCCCCGCCAATCTCCTCCTTCTAGGTGCTGTAGTCAGCCTTCTCACCCTCTCCGCCAAGCCTTTCCCCTTCGACTACCCTGACAAGCACCTAGCCCACTGCAAGTCCATTCTCAAAAAACTGACCAAAAATCCTGCTAAAGTGGTCGCTGACTTGGCGGCGATAGAGACTGATAATATAGTGAACTGCAGTGAGTTTCTATATCGATATCAGCAAATCTCCAATGCGACTTCTCCTTTTCTAGACACAATTGAGGCCTTCGAAGCTGCAAGAGCAAGCTTCCAAGACCTGACTTCGAAGCAGACCGAGTGGAACGAAGCCGCCCAAAAGGCTCCCGAATTCGTGCAAGCCCGTGCAACTCTCGCTAAAAAAGCAATAGACGACCGCATCCAAGCCTCCAGCCAGTCCCTCTCCACCCTCGAAACCGACCTAAAACTAACCGAAGACAAGCTAAACGAAGTCAACTCCATCAGACCCCGGCTTCAAAGAATCCTGCAGGAACTGAGAAGTCTGGGGACTGAGTGGGCTGTCCAGCTGCAGGACTTGGAAGACTTGAGGCAGCATCTGAAGGGAAATTCGCTTTTGTCGGCGATGATCTTTGTGGCGGGACTGAACTTGGACCTGACTGGGAGGGAGCGAGTGCGGGAAAGGACGAAGCAGGCTTTGCTGGCGAATAGTATCACTTATCAGGAGAAGCAGAGACCTGAAGTCCAGGAAGACGTGCCCATCTCCCCCTTCCTGCGCGACTCCATTGCAGCCTGCAGTCTAATCTGGCAACTAAGTCTGCCCTTCCCAGTCTTCTACGACCCTTTCAGCCTGGCCTTCGACCTGATAAACGAAGACTTGATAGTGGTCCAGTTCTCTTCAGACCTAAGGAAGGACACAGCCCTGCTCAGTCGCATTACCAATGGAGGCTCTGTGCTGCTCTTAGAGCCGACAGAGGGCATGCTGCAAAGTCTCATGCCGCTACTGCAAGTGCGGTATAACAACAGCATTCGAGCTATGCGGCAAGGAATTAGCAACACTGGGAAGACCAGTGTGCGGCTTAACACCCTTCGATTGGAGGTGCATAGTGAGTTTCGACTGTATGTAAGTCTGACTGCCAGGCCCACTTTGTCTCTTTCGCAGGTGGGAACTGTCATATCTCTGGAACCGGTGGACTCGGACAGCTGGAAAACCAGCATTTTACTGCAGCTTTCCAAGCTGTATTCCATCACCAGGGACAGTCCTGAGGAGCCGCAAATCGAAGAACTGGCCTTGAACTTCCTGCTCAAAGACACTTCCCCTACGATATACTCTGAAAGCTTCTTACCACTAGTGAAAATGCTAACTCCTTATGCAGAGGACAAGACTCCAATAGGCAGAAGACGGAGTTCCATCCTAGATGAGTCAATGGTAAGTGAAGGCGCTCAGCTGAAAGATACCTATTTGGAGCTGTTGGCTATTGCGGGGGACTTAAACGCTGTGCTGCAAACGCTGAGGTTCGGGGAGTGGACTATTACTCCTCAGATGTTTAGGTCGTTGCTACTGTCGGCCTGCCAGGAGCAGATTAAGGAGCAGGGGTTTCCGTCGGTGGAGCAAATTTCCATGTTTACTGGACCCATATTGTACCGCTTTATTGTCCGCCTGCTTTGGATCCTTCCTGTGAAACACCAAAATGTGCTTCTTCTCTGCCACTGTCTGAAAACTCAATGCGAAGAAACAGCATTCCCGCTCACAATGCGAGCCCTGACGAAGGGCCTTTCCCTGCCCTTCACCACAGACCCAGCCGAGCTGGCAACTCGCTGGGAACAGATGCAGACCTGGCTTCCTGTCCCAGGCCTGACCTGGGACAGCGAGGAATTGCGGAATTTCCATCACAAGGACTTATTCATCCACACGAATTTACCATACAATTTAGACTTCAGAACGCAAACAGTGCTTTATTGCTGGTTCAGACAGGACCTATTGCCCTGGTTTATAGAGACTTTAGTAGTGCAGGTCCTGGGAAGACGCTTTTCCTTTTTGCCAGATAACGATTTCGTGATGGCTTCGGAATTTGTGACAAGCACAGTGCCGGTGGCAGTGTTTTTTAGGAAAACTTACCCTGTGCCGTGGCTCAAACAAGCAGCTGAGCAAATTCGCATCAAATTTTCCCACAGTCTGCCTGTAGCCTCCTTCAACCGAAAGACCAACAGGAAGGAAACGAAAATCGACTCTTTACTGAAAGAAATCGAAAGCTGCTCCAAAAGCAGAATTTGGCTAGTCATCGAAGGCATCGAAAATTTAGCCAAAAGCGAAATTGAGCGGTTTTCGAAGTGTTTTACTGAAGCAAGCAACAGCCGCGAGTCCAATTCCGACTTCCGATTATGGGTTTTATTCGAAGTTTTGCCTAGTGAAGTTGCAAACTGGGGCGCATTCCTCAAGCGTGCATACCGTCTCTGCTTCCGCGACCCTAAAACCGTCCGCGAAAACATGATGCTCGCCCAAGAGTTATTCGACCCTCCCACCTTCGACTTAGTGAGTAGCAAGAAAAGACAGACTTATCACGAATACAGTCAAATTGAACTGCCGACGTTGAGACATATAAATACGCGAGTTACTCGAATTACGCCTACTTTGAGGGCGACTATGCATGCGAAGTTGGCAGGAGAAGGGATGAGGCAGAAGTCTGTTAAGCAGCTGGCGATGGGGAATTTTATGAAGAGGAATTCGACGCTGAGCATAGGGTCGCCGAGTTCGGTGGAGACTGAAAACGATATTAAGTCAGGCGCTACCCTCCCCAACTTCTTCTACTACAACTTCACCTTAATCCTCTGTGCTCTCCGTCTCCGCGAGTCTTACTGCAAAGACCTCAAAGTCCTGCTTTCTCTGAAGGAAATCCGCCACACAATTAAGGAACTACTGGAACTGCGGCCGACTAGCAGCAGCGATTCCTTTTCAGAGCTAGGACTACTGTTTTTGCGGCTAGTTGGTTCGGCTTGGGACGAATTGGAGTTTTATGCTGGTTTCAACTTTGTCAAACATGCAGTTTTGTCTCGGGCGAAAGCGCTGAAATTCAGCTTTATGGACGAAAGTGGGAATTGGAACTCTCTGAAATACCCGTTGTGCAGTCCACATGGTCCTGGCCCTATCATTGAACAGCTATTAGTCGATACTCCCAAGCAGGACCATCTCCAACTCATCGGCCAGCCGAATATATTCGCTCGTAAGGCCGAGCACTACAAAACAGCCAAATATTTGCTGTTTTTACCCTCCATTGACGCTCTTTTGGACATTAAGACTTTGCCGCCACTGCAACTCATTCACGACCTGACAACCGCTGTCCACGCTTTACTGAGGCCGGAAGAGCCGAAAACAGGCGTAAACTATGAAGCTTTGAAGCTGCTCCCCAGTGCAGTGGAAGTATCGAAATACAGTTATTTCTTTGTGCCGGATAGATACAGGGCCAGCGACTACAGAACTTGCATATTGGCGAACAAGCCGAGTTTTGGGGAAGTCCTGAAAACCCTTCAGATTGCGAATGAACTTGCCTTTGATCAGTTTGTGCGGAAAGTGGCAAAGTCGTTGGAGAGGATTGAGGGGTATTTGACCTTCAAAACTGCGCAGTTGTCACTGGAAGACTTTTCGGTTATGAGGGATATTGCTCGAAATAAGACTCCTAAGAAATGGCGGTTAGAAGGACTTTATAGTCTGCGCCAAGAGGTGCGCTGTACGTCCTACTACAAGCGTCTCTCCCGCCCCACTATCTCCTTCCTCTCACTGATCGACTTCACCCAAGTCATGAACCCTCCCGGCCTCATCACCTCCCTCCAAAGAGCCTGCGCCTTTCTCCTCGACATCGACATCGAACACATCGAATTCGAAGTGAGTGAAAACGACGAAAGTCCCCTGCAAGAAGTGCAGTTCCTAATCCAAGGCCTGTGGCTGTTCAATGCCACTATGACCAGTCAAATACTCTCGGAGAGCTACAACACTTTGCCCAGGCAAATGAGTGTGTTGAGGTGCACGCCTGAGCGGAAGCACAAGCAGTTGGTAAATTTAGGTATGCCGCCAGGCATTTTCCTCAGCTTCAAAAGGACGAATATAGAAATCGAAGCCATGGAGCCGAAAGAGCCGGAATTAGCCTCACTGGTAAGAAGCGCTTTTAACTACGTCAGGACGGACTGGATAGACGGAAAGACGGGAGCAGTAGTCCGGCCTTTGGAGCAGAGGAACCAAATCCTGTGTCCAGTGTTCCCAGGCAGCTCTGCCACTTCCATCTGGCTGGCCATGGTTTCGGACCAGCCGCAGGGACACTGGAGCAAGCGGGGAGTCAAGGTCGACTTGCCTTAGTTTCAGCCAAAGTGCTGAACTACCCATAATAGCCTAGAAATGAGATCGTCGCTTGATGACCTGCTGAATGAAATCGATTCAGCGCTCACTCCGGCTTCTCAGCCCACCCCAATTCCTTCACAGCCCGCCCCAATTCCTTCACAGCCCGCGGCTAAGTCCGAAATCGACGACTTACTGAGTGAAATTTCAGGGCTTGAAAGTCCCCCGGCTCCACTCGCGACCCCATTTCAGCCTCAAACCGCCGCGATCCCCTCCAAACGTAGAGAGAAGTGCTACTTCCTCTGTATCAGCGGCCCGCTCACTCCCAGCGGAGTTTCCTATTCTGAAATGGAGCCGAAGGTTTGTGCCTCCCTGCGGTGCACGGGGTGCGATCACACAGTCATCAGTTTCCCGGACAATGTGTGGGTGGAGGACTGCGAGTACTACTTTTTCAGGAACAACTACCAGCGTCCGACCCGGCTGCAGGAGGTATTTGGTACTTAGAAACTGTGCAGTAGAGTTGGGTGGACTGCTTACAATTGCCAGTGCACCTGGAGACAAGCGGAACGACCGCAAGTGCTCAAGTTCGACAAGTGGGTTTGCGGAGGACATGACTAAGTTAGGCTTCCAATACAGAATATTTGCCTTCAAAAAGGCGATTTTCGCTTAAATCGCCACTTTTTACGCCAATTTCAAATCCTTCTTATAGGGAATAGACACTAAGCTGGAATCATGCAGGTATATTCCTGAAATTGGGGAAAATCCCAGAAGCTATAAAACTACAAGTCAGTAAAACAGGCCAATTCATATACATTTGAGGCAAATTCTGCCTTTTAAGAGAATGTGCAGACTATGGTGCTTGGGAGCACTTCACTAAACTGAGACTTATTACTAAGTCTGAGCGGCGGGGTAGTGGAAGGACGGCCGCTCGGGAGACCCTTCCGGCCGCATGAATCCGTCTGGGTTTCTGAAGACGTGGGGTCGTTCTGCCTGCGCTGCATTCCCCGCCTGCACATTCATCCTTGCAAAGCCGCTGAACTCCCATTTCGGCATGGACACGTTTTGCCAGACATAATAACAGCACACTCCCAGCAGAACCATTATCAGCGCCACCATTATGACGATCCCTAGCCACATTAGTACGATCCACAGGCCTGTGGCTGTCCCTTTGAACGTAAATTCTCCCACCATCACGAAATCCTGCCCATTCAAAGCGACCTCCAAATACACCGTCTTTGAATAAATGTTGTTCTTCTCCAGCTTCGTTTCCGGTGTCAGGCACTTAATATCCGTCGGACTGACATAGGTCGCAGGCACAGTTCCGAACTCTCCGAACTTGCACACAATCGCATGCATCATGTCGATTTCGCCGTTATGCCAGCCTGTCACTGCAGGGAAGAAGTTCCGATTTCCGGAGTCGGATGTGATTTTCACCTCAATTTTCTCGTCCACGAAAGCGGAATTCGGTGCGAAGGATTTGATTTTCGGGTTCAAGTAAAACCGGAATTTGTTGTCTGACTGAGTCCAGGGGTTGAATTTATAGTCGGAAAAGCCGATTTCCAAAGGGACGTCCAAAGGCAAATCCGCGCCTTCCGGCACTTTGAAGTCCGCAGGACTGACGCAGGCCATGTGAGTGTCGTCCAGCACTTTCCCTGAGACGACTAGGTTGTTTTTGGAAATCCCGAAGCGACATTTGGCGTTGTCTTCGTAAAATCCGTACCCTTTGAGCATGATTTGAGTGCCGCCGCTGGTCGGCCCGCCCTTAGGAGCCGCTTCCAAAATGCCGTAAATGTAGTAATAATTGGTGTTATTGGTGTAATCTTGTCCATTTAGCGACAGCTTTACCACGTAGGAAGTCTGATTCCGGCCGAAGGACATATCAGGCGTTATGCAGTGGATTGTATTGGCGTCCATCAGCTTCGCTGACCCTACAAACGGCCCTACAGCGCAGGTCAGGTTGGAAACTTCGAAGTCGCTTCTAAATCCTTTGCCATAAATGGCTATTATTGAGCCGCCGGTCGCTGGACCGTGGGAAGGCTCAGTGCTCGTCACGATTGGCTCGGGGTAGTACTGGAACCCTCGAGGGAACTTCAGGAAGTCGGCACCGTTTACTGTCACTTCCATTGGGACTGATCCATAGTACTCAGACCCGCCTTTCGCAGGCGGCATGGGACAAATCATACTGCCGCTCTGGATACTAATCGGCTTGTATTCCGTGTAATTCAGTATGCAACTAGCATTCGGATTCGCAATAAAGCCAGACCCAAAGACCTCAATCCCCTTCAAAGACCCAGAAGACGGCCCACTCCTCGGCCGCGCTCCATCAATTTGCAGGAAATAAAAGGTAGAGTTACTAGTGGTGTAGTCCTTCCCATTGAAGGTGATTTCCACACTAGCGGCAGTTCCCGCCCCCCAGCCTCCAGGCGAAGTGCAGTATATCAGTCCTTCGTTTTTATAAGCCGCGGGAATGTACTTGTCTGGAACTTCGAGGTTGAGAGACCGGAAGCGGCATAGGAACTCGGAGGGCTGCGCCAGGCCTGTGAAGTTCGAGCCATGGATTTCTATCATCGTGCCGCCTGTCGACGGGCCTGAAATGGGCATAATGTAGGCAATCGACGCGACGCCGTAATACACGAAAGACTGCTGACTACTCGTCCAGTCGATACCATTGAAGGAGACATCCACATTGACTGCGCGACCAGTCTCTGCAATGGGCGGAGCCGGACACAGCACTCTGACCGTATTGACGAAAGTCCCGTCCACCACTTTGCTGCCGAAGCGACACTTGGGAGTGCAGCGCTGGGAAGGCATGTTGAGGAACCAAGCGCCTGCCAGGGTGACGACAGTGCCGCCTGTGTTCGGTCCTCCGTGTGGGAAGATGTACTTGATCACTGGCTCTTTGTAGTAGTAGTACACGAGGTGGGTCCGGGTTGATTCTGCGTACAGGGTGTAAGTGCCGTTGATCACGTCCTCGACGGTGATGTCATTCCCTAGTTCTACGAAAATGAACCCTCCGTGCGTGTTTGTGGTAGGGGTAGGGGCGGAAAAGGCAGTCAGTACGCCCGCAGTCGAGGAAAACAGCGTTTCCACGGATGCAGCCCTCGTTTCAGTCCCCCAACGCAAATGGACATTATTGATATTGCTGAAGCCTGAGCCTCTTATCGTCACTTTCGTCTCTCCCCGATTCAGCCCACAAGCAGGACTGATCGACCACAAGTCCAAATACTCCTGGTACAGGAAGATAAACGGTCCCAGCCAATCTGCACCGTTGGCAGAGACGTAGACTTTTACTGCTTCGGGCTTGATCCAGGCCGGGGAAATCGTGGTAATAGCGTTGGGCATGCCGTTGGCTGATAGATTGTGGTACGGGTAAATTACCATGTCGCCGGATACGATGGAAGTGTAGTTTCCGTCAGTGAATTTGACCTTGAAAATTGCGTTTTCCTTGAAAAGTGCGAATTTTGCACGGCCCGCAGTAGTGTTTTCCCACTTAAAGTTCACACTAAATGTCACAAAAGTGCCTCCATTCATCGTCCCATTCCTCGGCGTCATACTAAAAACATCAATTTCATCCATGAACTGGTACGTAATATGACTAGCCGTGAACTTCTGTCCATCCACCGATATCTCCACTGCGAAGGGATCTCCATCCACATTGTTCCCAGTGTCCGCATAGGTCATTTGGACTTGTGGCGGAGACACACAAATGACCTCCGTTTCAGATATATAAGTAGCAGGGAAAATGCAGGGTTTGTAGTTGCACAGTAAAGGTCGTTCCTTGCTGCCATATTTGCACTGTAGCTTGTCACTGCCGGTATTTGCGAAGCCAAAGCCGTGGACTGTGATATTAGTGCCGCCCGTTCTCGGACCCATGTGAGGGGATAGATCCAGCACAAATGCATCGAAGTAGCTATAGGTGAAATGGTCCTGAGTGTAGTCGAAGTCATTGAGGGAAATTTCGACTTCTACGACTTCAGGCCGACTGAGCTGCGGAATCAGACACTTGATTTGGTGTGCATCGATGACAATTGCCTTGGTGTATATGGGGTAGGGGTGAGTGCCCCAGCGACAGCGAGTGTGTTCACAGTTGGAATCCGGACATATGAAGTATCTCCCGGTCACTGTCAAGTTCCGCTCTTCGTCAGGCTTCACAGGTCCGAATTTAGGGTCGATGTTAGTGATTTTAGGGGCTTCGTAGTAGACGTACCAGTCGTCCTGTGGCGATTTCCCGACGTTTCGGATAGGGATATAGTTTTGGCCGTTTTTGGATAGCTCGAGTGTGGCCTTGGTGAAGGCGGGCGCTGGGGGAGTCAGACACTTCGCCTCGGTCATAGCTATGAAGTAGCATCTTCCGATGCCGATGAATTTGGTAGTGTTCAGGTCGGTGAATCTCAGCGTCATTGTGGTCTCCGAGGCGGTTTCGTTAGGCTCGAGGAACCCAGCGCCGGAGAGAGTGATGGTGCTGTTACCGGAGGACGGGCCAGCCTTAGGATGGAAATCAGTCACTAACGGGTCACTGTAATAGTGGAAGTTGAGGGTCGTGATGTCAGTTGGAGGACTGGTCATGCCGGGTCCAGCCCCAGGATACGCTCTTGCCCCGTCGTAATAAGTGTATTGCTGCCCATTGAGAGCGACTTGGACGATGGCGTCTCCCGGCACCCTCACCGGAGGTGTAGCACTCACAATGATCACATCATTGTAGTAAGTGTTGTTGACTTCAGTAGTGCCATAGCGGACTGTGACATTGCAGACTCCTTCCTGCACGAAGTGTTCACCAGTGATATTGACCGATGTTTTGCCAGTCAGCGGGCCCTTATTAGGCGCAAGGCTTTTTAGACGGTGCTGGTTGTAGTACCCGAACTGGACCGGATGGGAACTTCGACTCCTGTCGTTTCCATTCAGTGTGACCGCAACAGGGAAAAAGACCTGCTTGTTGAGTTTTTCGTCCAGGTGAATATCCGGCGAGTCGCACTTGATGATAGTGTCGCTCATGACTGTGGCGTCCATTAGCAAGTCTCCAAACAGACATTTGACCAGGCCAGGACCTGTGTACACGAAGTTCCTGCCATACACTGTGACCTGCGTGTAGCCGGTATAGGGCCCGCAGATAGGCAAAATGTAGTCCACTATTGGCGTTTCGTAGTACAGGTACTTCACTGGCTTGCCAAAGTCTTCCCCGGCGAGGGACACGCTCAAATCCACCAGCCCTGCATTGGCCACCGGCGGAGATACGCACTTCAGTTCGTTAATGCTGATGTACTGCCCCGGGACGACCTTCGACCCAAACCTGCACTTAATGTCCCCAGTGTTATTGAAGTTACTGCCAATCACTGTGACAGTGGTGTTGCCTGAGGTCGGCCCCACTCTGGGTCTGCAGTCGAAGACAAAGGCTGGGGCGTAGTAAGTGTAGGGCAAGTGGTCATCTGTCCAGTCCTGAGGGTTGAGGACCATATCGGCGTTGTTCAGCGTCACGTCCACGAGTACAGTTCTGATCACTGGACTGGGCGGCGCTATGCAGGATATCAAGATGTCGGTGTAAATAGTGGCCGGGGTGACGTAGTCCATCCCAAACCTGCAGTAAGTGTCGTTGCGGTTGTCCACCTCATCAAACATTTCCGTGAATGGGTCTAAGTGCTGTCCGTCGATCATTACGACGTTTCCCCCTGTGAGCGGCCCACGGTCTGGGTTCAGCTTCATGATCGCGGGCACGGGGTAGTACCAATACTTGGTTCTTTCCGAAGTGGTTTGCTGGTCGTTCATCGTGATGCGGAAGGGCATTGCTGCAATCACTACATCAGAGGAAGGAGCGACGCAGTAGAGAAGGGTGGGGGAGAGGTAGATAGCAGCTACTGACTTCGTGCCGATGGAACAGCGGAGATATTGGTCGTAATCGACGAAGTTTTTGCCAAAGACGGTGATGATGGTGCGGCCGTTCATAGGACCATAAATCGGAACAATGTGGTCGACAGAAGGCGGCGCATAGTACTGGAAATCAAGACTATTGGCACAGTCTGTGAAGTCTCCAGTGATAGAGACTGTAAAAGGGATGTCATCTGGTCGATGGTTGCCAGGCCCCGGGTCGCACTGCAGACACCGGTCAGTCTTTTCGGGCGTGCTGGGCTCTGGCTCGCCAGGGCCTCGGACTTCTGGAGTGCAGGTGACGTAGCTGGCTTTGACGATGTTCTCGTTGGATCCGAACTTGCAGACTGGGTTCAGGAAGTCGTCGCTGGGGTCAAGTCCAGAGCCTCGTACCAGCACGCGAGTGCTACCTGAAGTAGGACCAGTGTTGGGCGTGATGCTGGTCATGGTGATCTTGCGGGCCCAGACCTGTGTCAGACAGACCACTATCAGCCACAGAGCCATATTATCGCTGTCCTCTCCGGGCTCCGTTACGCCCATAGCAGTAATGCTGCGAGGGACTAAGAAGAATCGGACGGGTATGCATCGCGGCCGGCCTCAGCCTGTAGAGCAGAAGCCAGAGGAAGTGGATAAGGGCGATGACGACCTATATAACGAACAAGGACCCGCGCAGAAAGCCGCCGACATCCCCGTCCTCAGCGAAAAGGAACGCGAAGCCAACATCACTCGCGTCCTAAAGGCTTCCAACCCTCAAGCTCCGCACAACTACAGCTTCTTCCACTACCGGGACCGCCTTTTCCGGAAAGACGATATGGTCGACCACACCGCTGTGCACTTCTCAAGTGACGGCCACTACCTTCTCAAGCACTCCAATGAGGAAAGTGAGCAAACTGAATACCTCGAAGGGAAAGCTGCGGAAGCCGATATGGCGATCAAGGAGTCCTCGGTGGATGAAGGCATGCCCACTGAAATGGACCATGCGACTCTGCTGAAGTCACTACGGAATCAGTTCAATTACAGTGAACGCACTTCGCAGACCTACACTTGCACTGTGAAGGAAAGGGGGGTTTCCACTGAGCCGCCGCCTATCCTGTCCTTCGCGGTAACGGTCACTCAATGGAAAATATACGACTCCTTTTTGATGGAAGCGGATGTGCGCAGATTACTAAAATTGCCTGAAATCGGGGAAACCGATGAGGTCGAAGTAAAGAGAGAAGACCCACTTTTCTCAGAGGCAATGGCACACGCATTGAAACTGATGGAAAGAATGGTCACACAGATAGCCCAGGCAGACTTCTACCGGGACTATAAGGAATGGGACGACGAGTCGGATGCCATGAAGCCGGAACAGGGCGACTTGTACCCACTGTGGCGCTTTGGGTCGCAGAAAACTCGGAAAAGAGAGGTTACTGCGTTGACTTGGAATCCGCGGTATTCAGATCTATTCGCTGTGGGGTATGGCTCCTACGACTTCCTCAAGCAGGGCAGTGGGCTAATCTGCTGCTATTCACTGAAAAACACCACTCACCCAGAGTTCACCTTCACCACTGAATACAGCGTTATGTGTCTCGACTGGCACCCTCAACACCCTGCCTTAATCGCAACCGGCCTCTATGACGGTTCTGTCCTAGTCTACGATGTCCGCTCCAGACACACCAAGCCGATATACCAATCCACCATCCGCACCAACAAACACACAGACCCAGTCTGGCAGGTCAAGTGGCAAGTCGCAGACTCCACCAAAAACCTCAGCTTCATCTCAATCTCTTCAGATGGGCGAGTGACTTGCTGGGTGCTGATGAAGAGCAAGCTGGAGGCTGAGGAAATGATGAAGCTGAAACTTGTGACTGGGCAGAAGCAAGGGGAAGAGGAGGAAGTGGCTTTGGGCGGACTGGCGGGCGGCATGTGTTTCGACTTCAACCCTTTTGTGGACTACTTGTTCGTAGTGGGGACAGAGGAGGGGAAAATCCACAAGTGCAGCAAGGCGTACAGTGGGCAGTACTTGGAAACCTACGAAGGACATAGTTTGGCAGTCTACAATGTCAAGTGGAATTACTACCACCCGAAGATATTCCTTAGCGCGAGTGCGGATTGGACGGTCAAGCTCTGGGACCACACCATCAAAGCCGCTTTGATGCACTTCGACATGGGCATTGCAGTGAATGATATTGCCTGGGCGCCCTACAGTTCCACCATTTTCTTAGCGGTCACAGCGGATACCAAGTGCAACATCTTCGCCTTGCATGTTGAAAAACACGGACCTTTGAATGAGCGGAAAGCTGCGAAAACGACCAAACTCAACCATGTCTGCTTTAACCCAGACCAGCCTATCGTCCTAGTGGGCGATGACCGTGGCGCTGTCAACTCTCTCAAGCTTTCACCGAATTTACGCAAGAAAACTCCACCCGAAGTGGAGGATGGAAAAACACCCGAAAAACGCCATTTCGAGTCCGAAGTGCAGAAGATAGAGGAATTCCTGGCCTCTATCGATAGGACAGTTTACTAAGCGATAACCGAAAGATTAGGGAAAGTAGTGAAGATTGACTACTTCCGGTAGTACTTCCGCTCGACCTTCGCAACTGCCTCCGAATCTTCCTCCTCGTCCTCAGACCCGAAGTCATCATGCGAGTACTCAATTTTGGGAATAGTGATAGTGGAGTCCCCCCCAGTTTGGCTCTCGATCACATGTTCCCTTGGTACTTTTGGTGAGGGAACAGGTAGAGCCTGGGACTGACTCTTGGTAAGTGAGGGGAGAGAAACTTGGCTGAAGCCATCTATCGAAGAAGCGATGGACATGTCTTTCATGTGCTTGGAGAGAGACTGGAGAGGGAGGTAGGACTCAGGTAGCGGGGGGTCGAGGGTGATGTTAGCGCTGCTGGAGCTGTAGCGCATAGGGTTGTAGCTTACATCTTCGTCTCTGTGCACGGGGATGTCGGTGGCCTGGCGCTTGACAGTGCGGACCATATCCGTGTCTTGATGGAAACTGGTGTTAGTCCCTGTAGTTGTGAATCTGCATAAGACTTACTGCTTTCTCGGCGAAGGTTGGTTGTACACCGAGGTGTTCACTGACGTGGTGGAAAAGTGCTTTTCGGGTAGAGCCGGAGTCGGGGGCGTGGCATAGGCCTGGCACTTCTTCATATGTTCCTGCATTTCTGCGATCTGCTGCTGTATGTTTCTCAGCACTTGGTCCAAGTCCTGTTTTATATGTTTCGCACCCTCGGTCATGTCTGCTTCCGGCTTGGGAGGCCTGGCCCTGGAAGACCTAAGGGAAGCAGTAGAGACATGCACACTGCTTTGCTGAGTTAGTGTCAAAGGCACAGTAGCCGCTGGCACTTCCCGGTCCTCCGGTCCCGCCAAAGGCAGCATAAAGGAGGAGTTAAAGGAAGCTTCAGAAGTGGCTGATACATTCGACCGCATTGAGGTGTTTCCGTTCTGCGTGAAGCTGATGACTGTGGGCTGCATGTAGTCCCCTCTCTCCCTCGGCACCTCATAGCAGGACTGCACAGTGCGCCAGACTGATTCTTCCAGAGTTGCGACTTCATAGAACTTCGTGTTGGCGGAGAAGTGGATAAACAGGAAAGTGTTCTGCTCGGGACTGGGAGAGACTCGGTCCTTTATAGTAGAGCTTTGCAGGTAGCGCATAGCTGCAGTCCATACCAAGGGGTGGGTGAGCGGGCTGTAGCGGGAGTTGTCGGAAATGGTGGCCGGGGCCGGGACTCCGCTGACCCACATGCCCACTAAGCCACAGCGATAGGCCATAGGGTCAGTTACGAGCATAGGAAGGACTCGTTTGGACTGGTCTAGAGTCAGAAAGCCAGTTTGAAATTTCCCTTTCCGCCCTTTCACCTCCTGTATCAACTGCGCAGTGAGCGGCGAAGACACAAGTTTGAGCGGCTGAATAGGCGTGAATTGCAGACTAGCCGAGGGGTGCACCAGTTCGCACTTCATATACAGCATTTGGTTCATTTTGTCGATGCTGAAGGCAATTGCAGCCTTGCAGATGTCCAAAGGCTCCAAACTCACGTCGTCCCTCACACTGTCCAAACTCGCTTGAATGGTGCTGAGCAGGGCGTCAATTTCATGTCTTTCAATTTCCAACATCTCCGCGGCTGGACTTTCCAGTCTAGTGGGAAAGAGCTGAATCGCATAGTCGCCCTGCGGCCTCGTAGCCCTGCTAATGTGCCACTGGCACTCCGCCAGCTTGACACTGAGGTAGTGTTTGGGACTGAACTTGTGCCCCACTAGGAAGCCTGTGAGCGGGTTTCTCGTCTCGACCCCGGCTCCCACTGTCCACATGACTTCAAGTGCTTCGCTGGTCAGCTTAAATTGAGGGATCATAGAGGAGGCGTGGCTGGCGATGGCTTTGCCCTGGGGAGTGCGGTTCCAAAGCACTGCCGAGCCTGCATTTATCGTGATTTTCCTCAGGAAGCGGTCCGACTCTTCCTGCATCAAGTACTCGGAGAGACCCTCGAATTCGTTCATTTTAAATCAGTGACGGGGGTGCGACCAACTAGGCGAGAATGACGCTTTGGCCATATACATGATATGGAGACTTGGTACCGAAGTGTGCTGGAAGTCCTCAAGTTCTGCAGTCCACAGGGAGTCCTGGGCTGTGCAGCAATCAATCAAGTGTGGAGCAAAGCCGCGGACTCGCAGGAAATCTGGGCCTGCTTGTGTGAGGCGGAAATTGCGTTCTCATCCACAGAGCATCCCAAAGTGACGTACAGGAAGTGGAGCTATGCACAGGGGATATTAGTGCATGCGAAGTCTGCAAGTATGAGAATGTTCGACTGCAGAAAGCGGGAATGGAGTCCGGTTGTCACTTTGAGTGTCAACATTGAAGTCACTTTTTGCTCGAGTGCAGTGCTTCTGGCGGATACTCGACTATTGCTATGTGGAGGAGTAGATCTTGGAGTACGAGATTCTCAGTGCTCAGGGTGTGCTTATATACTCGACTTGAACGGCAGTGTCACCAGCCTGGAGCCACTGAATGTGAGCAGGGCGAATCATGCACTGATAGAGGTCTACAGAGCGGTGTATGTGTTTGGAGGGATGACGAGAGGGAGAATGGGGAAGAGTGTGGGGACATCGGAAAGAATCAGTAGTCCGTTTGTTCGAAAGAATTGGGAAATCCTCCCTGAAATGACAGAGCCGCATTTTGGCTTTAACCCGTGCAAAGTACGAGAAGTCATATATCTCTGCGGGAAAATTAAATTTCAAGTTTTTATCCAATCCTTCAACACGTTTTCCCTTGAGTTTTCTAACCTCCACATCCTACTCGAAAGTACCGTTCAGCAGCAAATGTGTCTATTCCTCCACCAAGGTCACCTGGTAGTGCTCCAGACCAAGCGACTGGCCGTAATAGACCTAGTCCAGAAACAAGTGCTGAGTGACCAAGAACACAATGGAGCTTTCGCCAACGGAGTGATGAACCCTGTGCTCACCGGCTCCCGTTTATGCCATTTGGACTACGTCAGTGGACGCATCTTTACCTTCGACTTGTCCACCGCACTTGCCTAAATCCACATCGTGTCTCAGACAGCAGACTTGCTCAGTAGTTCCTTAGGCTAAAGGAAGGGTCTGCGACTGCTTCATAAAGATGGCTCGAGTGGCTGCCTTTCTCCTAGCCAGTCTCGCCCTTGCTGCCTCAGACGTGACCATGCAGTTCCAACTCACAGAAGTCACTCGTGAAATCGACCTCACAGGCCGGTACGCCAAGGTCCTCAGCACTCTCACTCTCCGCAACATCGGGACTGCAGAGGCGTCTAAGTTCTACTTCGCCCTACCAGCCAATAAGTACGAGGCCCTGGCCCACTTCAGAGCGCATTTGGAGGAGGAAAGTGTGAATTTATTCGACTATGAAGAAGCGACGGAGCTGAGTACGAAGAAACTTCGGATGTTGAAGGTGAAGATGATGAGGGGGGTCAAGCCGGGGGAGGAGGTCACTGTGGTCGTGCATGAGGCGTTGGCGCAGCAGTTGGAGCCGTATCCAGCGCAAATTGGCATCTTTGACCAGCAGTATTTGAGGTTTAAGGACGACATTTACATGCTGTCTCCATACACCATTGACAACCTTCTCACCAAGATCTTCTTCCCTTCCAGCGAAATCGAGTCCTACACTATGCCCAGCGACAGTTCCTATGACCTCAAGGGCAAAGTCCTCACCTACGGCCCATACCAGAACATATCGCCGTTTTCTAGTCTGCCCATGGAGGTCCACTTCGAGCACTCCGCTCCTTTGCCCTACTTCACTAAGGTAGAGCGCAGGATTGAAGTCTCTCACTGGGGCAATGTGGCTATCGACGAGTTCTATTCCCTGGTAAATGACGGCGCAGTGCTGAAGGGCGAATTCGACCGTTTGGACTACAATAATCGGTACAGAGCCTCTGCAATGAACGCTTTGGAGCGGCTGGAAGCGGTGTTGCCGCGGAGTGCCTGGGGACTTTATTACAGAGATGAAATTGGCAACGTGTCCACTTCAGCTGCTAGACGAGAGGCCAACAACGTCAACTTAGAAGTGCAGCCGCGCTTTCCCCTGCTCGGAGGCTGGAAAAGCAACTGGAACATCGGCTACAACGTGCCCATCCGCCAACTCGTCAAGACCAACGGCCACCAGTACGTCCTCAACACCACCTTCGGCTTTCCCTTCAAGGACATCATCGCCGAAGAGCTCGAAGTCAAGATAATCCTCCCAGAAGGAGCCACCGACCTAGAGTGGAGACTCCCATTCCCCATCGATTCCAGCAATACAGACCTATGGTTTTCCTACCTTGACACTACTGGAAGACCCACAATTATCCTGAAGAAGAAGAACGCAGTCGATTTCCACCGCAAGCCTTTCTTAGTGCTTTACAAGTTTGACAGTTATCATATGATGAGGGAGCCGTTGATGCTGACGGGGTATGTGGCGGCCGTGCTGCTGGTGCTGGTTTTCTACTTCCGCATGGATATGCACTTTGCGAGTGCACGCAAGGGTACGAAGACTAAGAGCGAGTAGTTAGTTAGAAGGCTTTAGACAACTGGAGAGACTTGAATTGCAGCTAAATTTGATGGTTGGACTGGCTTACAATAGGCTTTTCCTGCTCAAAATCGGACTTTTTCATATACATTTCCTGCACAAAAGCCTGTCTTTTTGAGATTTATGACTCCCTTGCTTAGCCAAACTAGCTGATCTCCCTCGAGTTCTCCGGCACTTCGCTATCTTGGCTCTGAACTGCAGGCCCAAGTCTACTGCTTAGCTTCACCACCGGTCTCAGTCTAGTCCTACAACTCGCAATAGCATTCATTGCCGTGGCATACATCTCCGCTTGTTCATTTTTCTACTTTTACCTTACAACTGCAGTGTAATGGTCCACTGGCACCTTCTTGACCATTCGGTGTAAGAGGGCTGAAGCAGCTCGCACAGAGGCTCTGCGACCCATTAGTAACGCAGGGTCTTTCTTGACTAAGTACTCATCTCTGGTCTTTATCAGCATACTGTTGAATTGAGCAGCTCGCTGGAAAGCAGTTTTCTTCTGCGAAGTCGGGTAATTCACTTCCAGTATATCCAGAAAAGGCCGGATGGGAATCGCGAGCATTTGGCAATTTCGGCTCATCACCCGAAATGTGAATTTGGCAGTAGTGTTCGTAAAGACCTGATAATCGCCTACAACCAGGTTTCTATCAAAGAACAGGAATTGGTAATGCTCTGCTCGAACGAAGAACTCGCACGATATTTCGCCTTTGGCTAGAAGCAGCACTTCGGTCGCTTCCTCGCCTTCTTCTAGTATTGGCTCGAAGTGGGGGAAGGACCGAGGCTGGAAGTGAAAAGCGATTTCATAGGCGAAATTGCAGGTTGCGAAGCCGAACAAATTCCGATATCTCGTAAAAACATCGGAAAACAGAAAGTGGATTATCTCCTTTTGAACATGTTCAGGCAAACCGCTGTAAATCTCGTCCCCACAAGTAGTCATTTCTTCCACTGAGTCCGCCTGCCACCAAGCAGCAGCCAGCGGCCCTAATCTGTCCATTTTCCCATAGTTCGTGAAGTACCTTAGCACCTTCGATTTCATACTTGGCGCGATTTTGTTCCCGGAGTGCTCGATCGAGTCCATCCAGTTGCTGGCCTGAGTGGTCATATCCGAGGTGGTGTTCATCTCATTTATCTCTGTGATAAGCGTCACAAAGCTGCTCAAAATGAGGGAAAAGTTTGCGATTCCGATGAGTAGGATGAAGATCATCAGTATCCGTTCACAGAAGCTTAAAGGCAGGATGTCGCCGTAGCCTATGGTCAGCAGCGTAGTCAGCATGTAGTACCAAGAGTGGAGAAAACGGATATCTCCACTTTCATCCGTCAGTCTAGCAGAGTCGTCAAACCAGTTTTCCCCGTACACATGCTTAGGTCCGGTGTACTTCGCGTACCAGTAGTAAATGGCAGCGAGGAAGTAGGAGAGCAGAATCATGCGGACAACTTGCTGGAAAATGAGACTGACGTAGTAGTAACTCACCATAAAGTCGCCCATTTTTATGTCTGGGAGGTGCTTCACAGCCATGTTAAACAGAGCGCCAAGGCCTGTTCCGTCCACGAAATTAACACTATTTGGAAGCCTCAAAAAGCGTACTAGCCGGAGGTAATACTCCACCTCGTTGTCAGAGTCTCCAAAGCTGAAAGGTAGTAAAGCCACAATATCAATGATTAGCCAAGTAGAGAGGTAGTGCAGAGCAATTGCTCGTCTGCTGGTGACAGGGTGGTTGTCCTGGTCTAGGTAAGACGTGTTGAAGGTGAGGAAGACGTCCAATACAAAAAAGACCCATACGAAAACATCGAATACATACAAGCCTGTACTCGGGTGCTGGAAAGCTAGGTAGTAGGTTGAAGTGCACAGCGAGTACAGGATCAAAACATCATATACAATGTCCCAAGTATTCCTCAATGGTCCGTCCGCCTGCTCCACCTGCAGTAACCGCCACACATTTAGACGTCTTCTCACAGGGACTGTAGCGCCTCTTTCCATACTAATCCGCTCCTTTCTAGGCCGTGCCAAGTCCTCTATGGCTACTGCCTTGAACCCGGGGTTCGGGCCTTCTTCTGGCATAGTGAAGGCTGGAGCGCCGTCCACACTGTCGATAGTGGGCTGTTGGCCGAAGTAAAGTGTCAGGGAAGCTGCGTTTCCATTGGGGAAACGGACGTCTAGCGGCGCAGTCTCCGCTTCATTGCGTGGCATTGGCTTTTATAAGCCCCATTCTGATCAGATGGCTATGAAGATTTCTCACACAGACCTATTCTCGCCCCTGCCTGTGGTTGTTTGGCTATGTAGAGTGCGCAGGAAAGGCGTTTGGATGAGTTACAGTTATTTCCATGGTCAAAAGTCCGGTCAAAGTGGCTGTCCGCACTCGGCCGACAGCTTCATTTGCCTCGCAGAACATTCAAATTGACCTGGACAAGAAGACTATTGACGTTCACATCCCCAAAGACTCCTCCCAAGGCATCATCAACAACCAGCAAGAAGACTGGAAGTTCAAATTCGACGAAATCCTCCACAACTCCAGCCAAGAAGCAGTGTACGACAGCATGGCCCGGCAACTCGTGCAAAGCGTAGTACAGGGCTACAACGGCACTGTCCTAGCCTACGGCCAAACCGGTGCAGGGAAAACGTATACAATGTCAGGCACTGCCAATAACTATAAGTACCGGGGAGTTATACCCAGGGCGGTGTCGCAGGTCTTTCATGAGATACAGAACAAGCTGGAGCAGGCGATTACGGTGAGAGTGTCGTTTGTGGAGATTTATAATGAACTGCTGTATGACTTGATTTCGCCCGTGCCGCCTTCTGAACAGACGGGGAATATCAATATACAGGACGACGCTCTGGGCGGAGTGCATGTAAAAGGCCTGTCTCTGTCCCTTTGCAATTCTGAAGAAGAGGCGCTGAACCTGCTATTTGAGGGAGAAACCAATCGAACCATAGCCGAGCACAAGCTGAATAAGAGTTCCACCCGCTCTCACTGCATTTACACGCTGCATATTGAGGCGAGGAGCAGAGTGGAGTCCAATGAGAAGGTCATTTACTCCAAACTTAACCTGGTGGACTTGGCGGGCTCGGAAAGGACGAAGAAAACTGGCTCAGAAGGTCTGACTCTAACCGAAGCGAACTACATCAACAAGTCCCTATCCTACTTAGAGCAGGTCGTAGTCGCCCTCTCCGAGCGAGACCGAGACCACGTGCCCTACCGCCAGTCCAAGCTGACTCACATGCTAAAAGACTCAATAGGCGGGAACTCAATGACCCTAATGATAGCGAATGTATGGCCTGAAGTCACACATATAGAGGAAACTATCAGTACTTTGAGATTTGCGATGAGGATGATGAATGTGTCCAATGAGGCTGTGGTCAATATTCAGCTCGACCCCACGCAGTTGATTAAGAGGTATGAGAGGGAAATTAGGGAGTTGAAGCAGGAGTTGGCGATGCATGATACGCTGGCCAATAGAGGCAGGATTGCTTATGAGCCGTATACGCCGGAGCAGCAGTATGAGGCGCAGAAACAGGTGGAAAGCTATTTCGACGGCGATCTGGACGACTTCCAAATCGAGAGTTTGCGACAAGTGCGGGAAATTTTCATTCAAATGCGCAACACCTACCATAAAGTATTGGCCAGATTTGGAGCCACCGACTTCAGACTAGGCGACGAACAGGCCCATATCTCCCGCCACCCCACCCTGGTAAATACCACCCAGCACCCTGAGAAAGATGAACAGCGCAGTGAAGAAGGAGGAGTGGGGGACGAGGAAAACACCTATGGCTTTGGTATTGGCAGGGCCAACCCTCGAGCCCGTCCGCTGGACTCCTCTGCCATTGACCCCAAGAGGGAGTTTCCGCAGGAAGAGGAAGAAATCGAGGGTAAGAAAGCCACGGAAAAAGCGCCTGCGAAGCCTGTGGACACCCGCCCTGCAGTGGTCATAAGTGTCGACAAAAACCAGGCTTTTATGGAGTTCAAGAACACTGAAGGCAGGGATATTGACTTGGCGCTGACTCAAAATAAGGCTGAGCTGAAAGTCAGGAAACTGGGTCTAAAGACGCTCACTCAAGACATCAACCAACTCAACAAACGAATCGAAGAAGCCAAGGAAAGAATCGACGAAATCCGCTCCAGCCGCGGCGACAGCGAAGAAGACGTAATCGACGAGGAAGAATACAGCCTGATAAAGACCCTCAAAGAGCTGAAAAGAGGGTACAAAGACAAGTTCGAAGAACTGCGTAGGACAAAAACCGAAGCGGAGGAAATCACTCAGGCAATTGACCAGACTCGACATCGTCTTATAGACGAATTTGATGTATGGGTGGAGGGGAAGTATGGGTCTGCGGTGCCCAAGGGGGCGGATGTCAGTGGAGTCAGTGACCCGGAGGCGAAGCCGGGACTGGATGATGTGGATCCAGACGCGTTCTCCTATATAAAGGCGAAGAAGAATGTGGACACTCTGCATCGGGCGAAGAAGCAGCTAATGCAGCAGCGTAAGTAGATAAGGACAGCGGGAAATGGGACTTTGGTAATAGACCAGGCGGATATATGTAGTTCTCTCCTCGACTGAGTTAGTGAATATAGGACTTGGTCTATTGGCTAGTTATGAGACTGAGCTTGAGGTTGCTATAGCGGTGTGAGAACAGCCAGGCATTGAAATGCAGCATCATCCCAATATACTTGTCCCGGTCATACTGGCGACTTGGGTCCTCCACAAACTCTGTGATGAAGTAGTTCGACACTTCAGGGAGGTTTTGAGCACTTCGACTCTCGCAAAAGACCTCATCCCCAAGTTTACTTCCCTCACCGTCCAGATTCCAGCCTTTCTCATTGAGACATTCCCGGAGCGCCTGCAGGAACCCAATGAAGAGTTGGTACCCTTCACTACTGACCTTTGTAGCCAGGTCCATCAAATAGAGGGCGAAGACTTGGTCACATACACAGTCAGGGGAGACTGTGGAAGGGTCCTGCTCCATGCTAAGCATTGCCTTGTAGATTGGGTCTTCTTCCTTGTCTTCGTCAGAGCCGGGGTAGCTGTGTAATGCTTACTTGGTCAGCTTGTCCACTGGGCCTCCGAGCAGAGCTTCCTTTCGCAAGAAGTCATCTTCTCCGGATGGACGACTTTGCGGAAGCAAAGGAAAGTTCTGCTTCCGCGGCCTGCCTCTGCCCCTGCCGCTCCTTATAGTGGGCGTATCAGTGCCATTGGGGTGCGCACCCCCATGCTTCTGCTTGATATGCGTGTACAGTGCAGGGTAGGACAGGTAGTCCTTTCCACAGCCACACTTGAAATTACGCTCGCAGGCGTCGTTCTTGGTCCTGCGCTTCGCTTTCTCGGTGGGTCCTGCGCCTTCGGCATCCTCTTCGCCTTCGTCATTGTAGGCGTCCATCCCGTCGTCCGGCTCTGTATCTCCCATCCTATAAAATTATGGCCGCCATCGCTTTTATATAAGTCTAATCTGAGGGCGAGGCAGGGTTGTCGGGGCTGGAAAGAGAGGGAGGGGAGACTCAGACAAGATAAGGCTGAGGGCTGCTCACTGCCATTTATTAGGTAGCCGGGAAAAGGAGGAAAGTGAAGGGGGAAACGTAAATCCGCGGCAAATATCTGTCATTCTGTACTAGAGATGAATGAAATCCCTACCAGCCTTCTCATATTGACGAACATCCAGCAGAGTAAAGCTCCCCTAATAGCACTATAATGAAGCGCACCAGCTCCAGTGGTGCAGCCGAGCCCAGCAAGCAGTATTTCCCACTCAGACTTCACATCCCCGACCTACCCCTCGACAGCTCCACTGACTCCTTCCTAAGCCGCTTCGACCTCTGGCCTCCCACCACTCCGCGAAAGTACAGCCATCGCTCCATTCCCAAACTCACACTGTGTGCCCAAGTCCGCATTCCTTTGCCTCAAAACAGCCCCTCTATCGAGGCTATGCCAGACAACCCGTACCTTTCCCTTATCAGCAGCTACTGCGATGCAGTCCTCGTAGCTCCCGAGGAAGTCCACAGAACTGCAATGCGCAGAGCTTACGTCCACCAAGTAGTCAACCACGTGGTGAAGACGCAGGCTTTGATAGCCAGCGGGGAGGACACGCAGTCCAGAGACCAGGGCTTTACACAGGCTACAGTGCTGCTTCTAGTGCCCTACAAGCGGTTCGCCTTAGAGATAGTGGAGTTGCTGATCGAGCTGCACTGCAAGGGCAGAGCCAAGCGGGTTAGCAAGAAGTCCAGAAGGAAGTTCGAGGACGAATACAGCAACTCCGAGGACTTGCAGTATGGGGATGACTTTAAACTGGGCCTCAGTCTGGCGCCACGACACAACATGTTCCTTTACACGCCCTTCAAGTTGTCGGATATCATCATCGCTTCGCCGCTATCGCTTAGTGCGCTGCTTGCAGAAGACCCAGCTGCCTCGAGTGCACTTTCCAGCATTGAAATCATGGTCGTGGATGAAGCCGGGATACTGCTGATGCAAAATTGGGACCATGTGGAAGCGATATGGGAAAAAGTGAACTTGATGCCTCAACGCGACTTCGTAACTGCTGATATTTCGAGAGTCCGAGAGTACTGCTTGGACCAGCGCGGCTCAGAACACCGCCAAAGCGTCCTCATATCAAACATCCTAACACCCGACATCAATGGCCTGATCGGCCGTTCTCAGAGCCATCTCGGGTGCATTAAGGTCGTTCCCTCTTATGCAGGAGTGCTGATGCCTGGAAAGTTGCACCGATTACGCAAGTTCGAGTGCACTCCGGAAATGGTGAACGAAGAGCGATTTCAGTACTTCACACAGGAGTTTTGGATGAAGATAAGGGACGTGTTGCCGAGTCCCGCAGTAGTGTTTTGCTCTTCCTACTTCGAATTCGTGCGACTGAAGAACTGGTTTGAGACTGAGGAGCCGGGGGTAGTGGCTATCAGCGAATATACCTCGAAGCCGGATCGTCAGCGGTATTTGTCCTATGTCCAGAATGACACGAGCAGGGCAGTGCTGCTGACAGAGCGACTTGTCTACTTCAGACATATCCATGTCAAGGCAGCCAAGGCGGTTGTGCTCTATTCCCTGCCTCTCCACCCTCACATCTACGAGGAAATGACTAAGCACATGACCGGGGAGGAGGTCTGGATGGTGTTCTGCGCTCTCGACGCTCTGCAGCTGCAGCGCCTTCTCGGAGACTCCAAAGCGCAGCAACTCGTCACATCCAAAGGCAGCAATTTCTCGGTAAATGCAACTAGCTAGAAGGAACCATGAAGTAGTTGGGCGTCTCCGCTTGGTCTTGGTTGAGCCTTTGCCGATAGTAGTACAGGCCCAGTAGACTTTGCGCGATGCCTGTTAGCAGCGCCACTGCGATGCCCATCTCGTAGTTGAGTTGACTTCGGGAGTAGCAGTTGGAAATGACCCACCAGAGTGCAATCGCAGAGAAGTAGAGGCAGGGGGCTACCAAGTGCAGGAACTGCCTAGTGCCTACCTCGAACTCACTCCAGCGCCAGTGCTTCACCTGTACGCGACTATGCAAATTCGCAACGTTGTACAGCGTCACCACCATCGCAAGTGTCCAAACGACCTCGAACTAACTAGACAATACCGCTATCCCTGCATGGTAAAAAGTAGTGGCGCTCACACATACCTCAGCATTCACATTGAAGAGTAAGCAGGCCACTGAGGTCACAGTCCCCAGGTCCACCCACTGCCCCAGTAGCATTTGATTCAGACCAATTGGAACTCCTTGGTACTTGCACCACAGAGGCACGAAGGGCACCATCAGAGCCACTACAAGTGAAGCAATGTTCAGCACCTGAATCACTTGAAAGTGCTCGCGAGTGGCTGCTAGCAGCACTGTCTGCTCCGCCACATCCAGTGGGAAGCGAGGTCTTTTCGAGTCCTCCAGAGTGACGTTCTCCAGCTCAAAGGTCGGGTTGTTACTCTGGGTCGCCATTATTACTGCCTAGTTTGGGTCGCTTGCGAGGCTTGTCTCCCTCCCCCTCTCGCTTCCCTCCAAAGAACACGTCCAGTTTGGTCTGCATCGGCTTCCCCTGCAGTCTCATCAGACGTCTCAGGCTAGTTTCGACCTTATTGGGTGCGAAGCCTTTGGTGACTGTTAGGAAGGTGCGGAGCTGTGCTTCGTCTGGTAGACCCCAAGTGAGTGCACTGTCATCAAGGGTTATTACGTCTGGATGGGCGAATAGCTCCCGAGCAGGAGCGAAGTAGAAGTCTGTGGGCACTTCCCACTTCTTGCCGCTCATTGGGATGTAGTCCACGATGTTTTCGATGGTGTGGAACTGTTGGATTAGCTTGTAGCCGGTCACAGGGCCGATTCCGGATAGACTGTTGCAGTAGTCGCAGCCGAGAAGGATACACAAATCCACGAATTTCTCATGAGATATGTCGAATTCCTGCAATACCCGCTCCAGCGATATCTCCGTCACAGGCTCTTTCTTCGAATTCAGTCCTCGCAGCAGCAAGTTCGACCCAAAGGCCAGGGAGTCCATATCCTCAGAAACCACTGCATGGGCTTTGCCGCACTTGACCAAGGCAGCGCACTGCGCTTCGGCCTCTGAAGGGGCGACTATCACTGGAACGCCCATCAGAGTGAGTAGCAATTTCGCATCTTCCGCCATTTCCTTGGTCACCCGTAGTGACCTTTGCGCGATTTTCCGCACGTCTTCGATTTCTTCCGGGGTCTGCCCGGGCTTACTGTTGGCCGCCTCGAAATAGGCATTCAGCTGCCTGGCGTCTCCTTCCGCCTCTTCGTCACTTTCTCCCACATAGCAGTAGTCTGGACAGGCCAAAGCCGGCTCCAGCGGCTTGCCTATCAACCTCGAGTGCTTCGCTGAAAACTCCATCTCCAAGTCTCTGATCTGCCCCACGTATTTCTTGCGGCAGGAGCACTGTTTGCTGGCCATGCCAGGAGGCGCGCGTTCCTTCTTGGCTTCCTTTGGCTCTGGAGGGGGCGCATACACAGGCTGCGGCAGGTCCTTATGAGTGGGCTGTGATCCCTTCAACTGCTCCCTCGCATCCGCCTTGATCCTCTTCCTCCTTTCCAACTCCACCGACTTCATAGCCGGAGGCTTCCCATCAAACACCCAAATCGGCTTAATGTTCTGGTCTAGCAGCTGAATCGTCCTGTGGAACAGTCCTATCAAGTGGGCAGTGCCATGGCCTCCATCGTCTGTCAGCATGTGTGGCCGGCTGTGGTTGAACTGGGTGGCGATCATGAATTGGTACATGGCCATGGATGCGTCGCAGGCTATTACCTTGCCTGCGTAGTTCTCGAGAGGGACTTTGGTCACTGCACTCGGGGCTTTTTCGTTGATGAGGTTCATGGGCTGTAAGTAGGAAGGTATGTGTGCATTTGGTAGGACTCCATACCTTTACTAAGGAATGTGGAGGAGCACTTCCCCTGCAACCCACTCCTACCACCCCAGCACCACCCACCGGGCCCAACTGCTCCTCGCGGTCAGTCCCCAGGCGCCTGACCACTTCCGCAGTCCGTACGTGTCCTTGGCTCCTGGGAAAGAGACCAAACGGCCGAAGCCTAAGTTCCACTATGAAGATTTGAAGCAAATTGGGGAAGATTTATCCAGTGTCCGGCCGAAGCTCTATTTCGACCTCGCAAAAGGACAAGAATCAGTCCGAAAGGCGAAATTGCCCTACTATCGCGCCTACCGTAAATGTAAGGAAAAGTCCAGTTTCGGGATCAGCGAAGGGATGTGCGCTGCTGAAGCCAGTCACCAGAGTTCCGAAATCCATCGATCTGTCAGCAAGCCTTTAACCACTTCTCGTCGCAAGCTATCTGATGCTTCCTTCTCTACTAATCCCTTTGAACCTGCTATCAACTTCGCGTCGGCGGATTCGTATGGACGACTGCCGGGAGTGCCTTCGATTAGACTGAGGAAAGTGACGAAAAGGAGAGGGGAAAAGGAAAGTGAGAGTTTGAATTCGAGTATGGAATTGGACCAATTCGACCTGAGACTAAGCCGAAAGATTCGATTGCCTAAGATTTAATGTCGACTCAATGCAACTTTCCTAAAATTCACTATTTCATACACGAATTGTCCCTTATTCTCCAATTAGTCCCCCACAACCAGTCCATTAACTATTGGAATGTTGGAATTCCTACCGCTCTCCCTATCTAAACAATATGGTTAAACTTGAGTGCGTGGTTGTACATAGTTTTCTGATTGCGGCAATGTATCCCATGTCTGCAGCGCTGCCGGTTCTGTATATCATCCGGCAAATTGGGGTTGATCCGCACTCTCTGGAACATCAGAATTTCCTTCCACAGTGCACTTGCACAGGCTCCACACAGGTAAGTGCTGCGAGTAACGCGCACATTTGACCTGCCTTCGATGTTGAAAGACAGCCCAGTGCTGTTCATTTCATCAATTACTCGGAGAGCTAACATGGGCAGGGGCATGCCTATGTTCCGCAGTGCGTCCTTGAGCACCTGCTGTTCGTAGGAGTTGTAGCATAGTGCGTCTTCAGGCACTTGGGAAAAGGTGGACTTGATGTACCACTCAATCGTGTGAATGCCCAAATCGCAGTGCTTGATTTTGCGGTAGTATATGTTGCAGAAGTACAGCTCGCAGACATTGCATTGCTGGGGCACGCCTTCTCTGCAGGGCATTGCTTGTTTGCACAGGTAGCAGTCCACGTGTTGTTGGTCCCGCAAGCATCGATAACCTTCCACGGCTCTGTGGCACTGCACACAGCGCGCTGCTCCCTGCCAGTACTGGGCAGTGCGCGGGTCAGGGGGCAAAGGAAGCAGCGGCCTTTCTGCAAGGCTCGTCAAAGCAGGAGCCTTGAACACCGCAGTTTTCTCTACCTTCAGAGATGTATCGACCTCCATCACTTCCACATGGTACATATTTCTCCTTTCCAAGTCCTCAATGTCTTCTCTGCTCCTCCGCTCTTCCGGGTGCTCCATCAAGTACCACTCCAGTAGTCCGTCCACTGTCAAATTCCTCGAAATCGCGAAGTAGCGTTCGTAACAATATGGACAGGTCCACTTGTCCTGCGTCCACCCAGACAAACAGCCCCCACAGAACTGATGCTTACAAGGGGTTAAAAGCACACATTGGTATATCAGTTTCTCACACAGTGGACAGGCGAGGTAGCCGGGACGCACCTTCCCCAGGTCTTCCGCGACTTCGATGGCAGGACGGGAGTCCTCCGGCTGGTCCGTTTGTGACTTCGGAGTGAGTTTGTGCATAGATTATTAGGCCAATGGTGCCCTAGGGCCACAGGCTATTAGGACTGATGGAGAGAGTCTTCAATGACCTTGCGCATCATCGCTTCTTCCTGCTCCGCAAAGTCAGTGTAAGTATCGTAGTCGAATTTGTGTCTCAGCTTCATGTGTCCATACAGATCTTGACTCACGTAGTTGGCGTCTCCCCAGGGCATTACCGCGCAAATCGGACACACTCCCGGGGCACGTCTGTGCTTGGACTCGAAGTGCTTGAGCAGAGCTGCACGGTCCATGTTGCGGTCAGGACACAAAGGACAGTGGAAGGTGGAGCGGTTGACAGTGGGTGCGGCTTGGTGGACTTTGGTGCGCTGTACTAGGTCTTGGTTGGCCTGCTGCACACCTGTGCACTCCTCTGCATGTGCATTGTATCGACTGCAGGGTAAAGTCTGTCCACACACACAAGTGAAGTCCGTCGTCCTAATCAGCTTCGTGAGTGCGCTATTGCTCTGAGTATTGCCGGTCAGTGTCTGGCGACAGAAGGGACAACTGCTTGGGTGTTACTCAGCCCCGGGGTGTTCGCGGGTGTATCTGTCCAGGCAGGCTTTGCACATGTTGGTGCTGCAGAGACTGTGCTGCGTGGGCTTCGTTAGGACTTGCTGGCAGATGCCGCAGCGGAAGTCGTCTCGAGGCTCGGCCGAGTTCATTTTTACAGGAAAAGCAAATGTCTAGGCTAAGATTTTGTGGAAGGTTATAGGGAAAACTGACTTCGGCTGAGTTTGGAAGTTTTCCTGTCTGTGGAAGGATTTTTCGAAGTGGACAGAACTGGGTCCAAATCCCTTTCTATATATTCCAGTAGTTAGGATGAGAATAACTGTACCCCTCTAGATCAGTTCCAAACAGCTATTTCCCGCCCTCTACAGCCACTCCCAACTTAACCCCTCCCCACCTATTCCAACAGTCCTTCCCCCCTGCAGCCGAGAGTGGGTAAAATGTCAGGTCTTTGGCTGCTCCTCATCCTAGCAGCTGCAGACAACATCCTCGTGGTTCTGGACTCTTGGGACGTCAAAGACACTCACTCCTCCTTTCTGGCCTGGCTCACAGCGCAGGGACACAGCCTGGTCTACCGGATGGCGGATTCCCCTCATTTGAAGCTGGAGAAGTACGGGGAGTTCTCGTATGATCATATTTTGCTGGCTGCGGCTTCTGTGGAAGGTAGGGACTAGATAGAGTTTGGAGGGAGACTGACGGAGGAGGTGTTTTTGCGGTTCTATGATGAAGGCAAAGGGAATTTGTTCGTACTGGGGGACACAGACGCGGCCCAGCCCTACCGCAGGCTCGCCAACTCCTTTGGACTGGACTTTTATGAACAGGGCGCCCGAGTTTACACCGCCAATAAGCCCACTGGACCAGCACTCGTCCACCACAACTTCACTTCCATCACTTCCCCTATCTCCAAGCCTCTGTCCTTCGCAGGGACTGGCTTCCACCTGAGACGTGGCCACAAGCAAGCCTTCCCGCTTCTAACCGGCACCAAAGACGCAAAAGTCCTAAACGACCTCAAGCAAAAGGAAGTGCTGAAGCCTGAAGGAGAAGACGTAGTACTCGCCGTAGCAATCCAAGGCCTAAACAATGCGAGAGCGGTGTTCCTAGGGTCTGTGGACCTGTGCAGCAACACTACCTTCGAAGGGCCGAATGGGAAGTTTTGCAAGGAAACTGCGGCCTGGGCGTTCCAGCAGAAAGGACGGTTGAGGTATGGGAATATCACTCATTATCGGATTCAGTCGTTGTCGGATGCTCAGCGTCAGGCGGTAGGCACTCTGGAAGTCGCGTATCGCGTGCAGGACTTCGCTTATTACTCGGTTGATATTGAGGAGTTTCGAGACGGCCAGTGGCAGGCCTACCCCGGCTCCACCGTCTACATCGAATTCGTGATGCTCGACCCCTACATCCGCAAGTACCTCAGCCGCAGCGGCAAAACCTTCTACACGACCTTCCAAATTCCAGACGTCTACGGAGTCTTTCAGTTCAAGACCAAGAGTGAAGAGCCGGGGTTTTCCTGGATCAGCACGGCTTCAGAGGCTCCAGTCCGCCCCTTCAGACATGACGAGTATGAGCGCTTTTTGGTGGTGGCGTGCCCGTACTACGCGAGTGTGTTCGCGTGTGTGGGCAGCTTCCTGGTTTTCAGCTTCTATTTCTTATACCATAAGGAGTAGGCTTAGGTAGACTGCAGCCTTCCAGGGAAAATTGAATAAAACCTAATAGTCGCTAATGCATTTTCCGCAGGCTAAAAGACACTAAATCTGCGCTATTTGCACAGGCGGGAATTAGCTTTAAATATGTCTCTCGACGACTCCTTCGACCTTGACACTGAAGAGCACGTGTCCATTCCCCATGTCTCCTCCCACCCCTTTTCCCCCAGCTTCCACCGCCACTCCTCCATCCCCAGCCCCTCTCCAAAGCCCCCGGATTTCCCCCTGTCCAGCCTTCTCCGCTGTACCTTGGACTTTACCTCCCTTGGAGCAGGGCAAAACTTGGCAGTGTCGGAAGCTGCAATTGGCTTTGACCAGGATTTCGACCAACACTGCAGGAGAATTGCATGTAAAGAGGAATTGCCACTCACTTATGCACAGCTAAGGGAGATATTGGTGGATATGCACCTGGTTAATCCGCTGGTTTCTGCGGGGAAGCAGGTGATGGTTCAGTTCTGGGAGGTGCTGGTGCGGCCTGAAACGGATACAGTTAGGAGGGAAGATGTGAAAAGGGCTTTGAAGGCGGTTCTCGGGATTATTGCTGAGAGAAGAGCGGAATGGACTCCTTTCCTTCGCACTTTTCAGTCCTTTACTACTAACCGTCTCCGCTACCTCAACCTCCAAGTCCACGCCATTGCCTCCTCCCTTCCCCCTCCCTCTGAATCTCCGAGGAAGTCCTTGAAGCCGCTTCTTCCCTTGGGCAGGAACCCTGCCTATCTCCTTAAGTCGAAGCAAGGACTGTCGCCACTGCGTATTCCGGAGGCTAGGAGCCTTTTGGCTACTGTGAAAGTCAACTTGACGCCGCAGAAGTTTGATGTCATTAATGTGTTTCGAGGGGACTCGATGCAGGAATTAGCGGAGCGGTTCATAGAAAAGCACGGTCTCTCCCCCTGCATGACATCAAAGCTGCGCACTCTGATCGAAACCCGGCTGCAAGGGAAAACCAACTCTTTAGACTAGCTGTAAAGACAGAAATGGCTAACGTCCCAGTGCACCTTCCCCGTCTCTCTCGCCCAGTAGACATCTACTTCCCTCCTGAACGTCCCTTGTATGACTACTGTGCTTCCGCTAGGGCTAGGTCGGTCCCTAGACGCAGGAGTCCGGGCAGGATGCGGTTCCAGTTCGAAACTCTGATGAAGCTGGCGGATGAACTGATGGAGAGAGATAGGAAGCAGGTGCAGGAGAGTTGGAGACGGAGGAGGGGCTTGGGGATGAGCACGAAGTTGAGGGTTTGTCTGGGGTAAGAAGGAAGGAGTTGTCGGAAACCTCATATCAATTTCAATAGATTCTCTACCTAACCCACTGAAACAAGGCAAACCCCTTTCCCAGTTCCTATCTTCTTCTACCAAAATCCCCTTAACTCCATTTACCTGCCTACTCTCGCCAGCACATCATTCAGCAAAATCGCCTTTATCATCGGCATAACGCGCAGACGGGCGACCATCACATCTCTCATAGTTTCCATGGCTGTCTGCAGGGTGTGTATGAGAGTGTCGAAAATGAACTTTGAGTCACCCTGGCTACGTTGCAGCCAGTCCGTCAGCTCTTCACAGCTGATAAAGCGCTGTTTCCCTGTGAATAGACTTTCGGTAAGGCGGGATAGTTCGCTGGCGGATAAGCGATAGTTAGGCTTTCGGGGGTAAAAGGTATCACTACTCCTCAGCGTAACCTTCGCAATTCCCCTAAACAAGCAATCCATCATAAAGTGACTTTCGTCCCGACTCATAGTGGTCTGGTCTCTGAATCCGAAGATCGCTACCAGGTTCTGCACCTTTAGGTCCATAGTCCCACTGGTGATAGCTGCGATTGCGGCGAATAGCTCCATCACGTCGATGCGGCTTAGGCCTCGGGTGTCGAAAAGCTTGAAGACTTCTTCTGCGCAGGTTCGCTTGTTGGATAGGCCGGATAACTCGGCTGGGGTGAAGAAGACCATTGGCAGAGGGATGCGTCCGTTTTTGGTCATCTTAAGGACAATTTGCTTGAGTGTGTCCGCTGTCCCTGTATGTCCCTTACACCCTCCACAGAATTCTTCAAAGCAAGGTGCCAGGCACGAGGGTGACTTGAGGGCGGATTTGTACAGATTGGCGAAATCGGAGAGGCTGGCAAGGACTTCGAAGTCCATACTGAAAAGCTATAATGGGAAGATAGCGGGTTAGGAGTTGCTGGTGTTAAGTGAGGAAAAGTGTTTCGGTAATTGCGTAACGATACACATGATGAAGTCTGTGTGAATCGTGAAAAACACAAAAAACTCCCTCAAAAAGGTCAAAGAAAGGCTTGAAAGCCCAGACCTGATCTCTTAAGCATATCTTAGCTCGCTACTTCTCCTACTAAGTTGTTCTGCTCGAACTTCTTGGACGCGAGATCCATCTGATACAGCACAGTGTCGAAAATGACGAAGAAAGCCGTGTCTTTGGTCACCACCGACGGAGAGTTCCACATCCACACATTATCCATGCTCAGCTGCTCCTCTGCACCAGCACTCGCTCCATCAGTCGCCAACTCGTGCAGTCCCAGGGTAAAGGTCTTTTGTCCCGTCAGGCAGATTAGGGAGTTGTCCTTGCGAATAGCGTACAAAGCTTCGTGCTTGGCAGTTGTGCCCATTGGTAGCTTGATGGTCAGAGTGCGGAAGGCCTCGGTGATAGTGTCGAATTCGTCGATTGAGCCTTGGCTGCCGAAGCCTCCGATTATGAAGATCTTTGTATTGTGCCGCTCGCCCCAGCCGTAGCAGTGCGGATTTGGCATTTCCCCGTCCCCCAAAGGCTCCCACATCAGCGCATTCATGGAGAACTTCCGAGCAGTGACTTGAGACACCGCAGGACTGCCAGGCGGAAAGATGCTGCCTCCGAAGGAATAGACGAAGCGGTTGTAGTAAATGAGTGTCGGACTGTTGATTTGCGGAGTCTGTTCCAACACCTTCACCGAAACATCATGCAGGAAAAGCAGATACGTAGGGCTGTAGTCCTCCGGGAAGTCCTCAAATCTCCCTCCTGTGATGAAGAGGTGGGAGGGCGGGAGCCACACGAAGGAGGCGTGGAACGCATGTCTGTAGGTCTCCGGCAGTGCAACTGAGCTTTTCTCCTTCGACGGCAGCTGCACGTGCAGTAGGAAAGTGGGCTGCCGCTTGAACTCCTCCTCCTTCTTCTCCGCCTCTTCCATCCTGATTTTGTCCAGAAAGCGGTCTCCGTCGTTGAAGGTGTAGATGGAAGTGCGAGTTTCGTGGAACCACTTGTAGGCAGTTCTGCCAGGTTGGTACAGTTTAGCCTCCACAATCACTTCGTCTTCGTAGCTGTCGGATAAAATCGAACACCAGACCTCGTGGTTGTCCACTGCTTCGCACCACTGCTTGGAGACCTGCCAGGCCTGGTGAAGCAAGGTCGACGGCTCCAGGAACTTCATTACCTCGAGGACTGAGCGAATGTTGGTGGCCATTATAGCGGCAATGGTGCCGGGACATTAGTCCTGGCAACAAAGGGAAATTACTGATATTGCTAGGGCGAAGCTGCGGTGTGTGCGATGGAAGTGGTTTATTTTGGGTTCGGTGGGTCGGCCTGAGCTTAGCAAAGCTATAAGGGTCTGCATTTCGATAGTAGGGGCTGCGTAGGTAGTCGCATTTCGACGGACAATGAGGCTGAAATACAGCATATCTGCCTCTGTGCAAGGTGATATAGTTGTATTTCTTTAAAAATCGCTCCTAGAGAAACATATCGCCGCTTTTAAGGGTTTTACAGGAATGTGTAGATTTCGATAGGGCTGGAATGGTCTAATCAGCGCTATCAAAGGCCACTTGGACGTGCTCCATGCTATAGGGAATCAAGCAGTTCGTCCATTGCTATAGCCTGTGCTGTCTGCGTCTGTAGCCAGGCATTACTTCGGTAATCCTCCCTTGTATGTTCATCGAAGTCAATACCTTCTTTTGCGTGTTTGAGGAGTTAAAACCGCTCCATACAGGTCAGCAACTTGTAGGAATCGTCCTGGAAGGGTTAGTTCCACTCAGTGAGTGAGTGCTTTGGGGGGATGAGGAGACACGGAACTGCGGCTATCCATTATTCCGGGCGAGGGCTGTAATGGCGTTCCTGCAGGTGCTAGCGCTAGCCTTCGGCACTCTCTTCTCTCTGATGCAGCGAGTGAACACCCTCCCAAGCATCCTCGAAGACCTGAAGAGCGGCAAGTCCCAAACTCGCACTCTGCAAGTCTTTCTATGCTGCCACCTAGCCTGCCTGCTGTGGCTCGTGTACAGCACTCAGATCTGGGACTCCGATTTCGCCATCCCCAATATAGTCCTCGCAGCACTGACATTCGGCTTCGCTGGTCTGATCCACGCTCTATCCCGCACTCAAGCGAGTGCCTCCATGCGATATGCACTCCTAGTGCCAGTGGCTCTGTTGGTCATTTGGAGGGCGTTCCCAGCTGTCCTCACAGGAATGTGTGCAGCTCTTCTGCAACTTGCGGAGTTCATACCTGTGGTTGACCACATCAAGAAGGCGCAGAAGGAGAGGGAAATAGACTCGAAGGACAGGGGACAAATCGCTTTCGGCCTTTTGCGATGTGCGGCTTGGGGCTCTTTCGGACTCATGAAGGCGGACTACTGCATTGTGGCGGCCTTCGCTGCGGGCTTCGCTGCGAACGCGGTTGACTTCGTAGTGACTAGCAAGCTGGAGACGAAGGCAGGCAAGCAGCAGTAGCTAACTAACACCCAAGCTCCATTCCGCTTAGGCAAAGTCTATACCTGCCCTGCTTTTTCCTCGTCCACAGGCTGCCTCCCCTATTCATGGCTTCCAAAACGGCTCCAAGAAGTCCACTAAAACCCCCTGCAGTCCTGTTCCCAGGCTTTCTATCAGGACTATTAAGGGCTGTATTACTAGTGAAGGACCATTTCAGCCACTGCATCCCTCAGTGCCTGCGCAATTTGGAAGGCTTTGGAAGGGATCATCAGCAGCATCGACCTCGTCAATTGCTTTTTCTTCTCCAGCACTGAAATCGCTCGCTTTATCACCAAAAAGTAAAACACGAAACACAGGCAAATAAAACAGCCCAAAAAAGCCTCTCGAATTGTTTTAAATTTGCCCACTACAGTGGCGTAATAGTCCACCATCATCAGTTCCGTGGACACTGTTAAAGGGTCGATTTCCTCGAGAAACAGCTGAATGCAGGCGTTGATTTCCTCCGCTGCAGCTGCAAACCGCCCCAATGTCGAAGAGCGGTAGTTGTGATGTAGGCATCTGACTGGGACTTACTGACTGATGAGAGCCTCGATGTCTCTTCGGTAGACGGAAATGGTGTCGTAGAGACCGAAATTCATCAAACTGCCATATACAGTTGCACAAGAGCCAGAAGCGATGTTCGCACAGCCGTCTTGGAAGAAGTACCTGAAGAATTCACTGATCTGCAGAGAGTAGATTTGATAATAGTGCAAGGAAATATCGTCGTTACCTACTCGGAATAGGTTCAGATATACACCGATTCGAAGGCCTTGCTCGATGCATTGGTCGTGTGCGTCTTCGATACTGTCAATGGTGTATATGTTGGTGTTGTTTATGTATAGGGACGCTTGAAGCCGCGCTTCGGAGATTTCGTCATCTGGACGGTTGTAGAGGACTTCGATTTGAGCGATGCTGGCTCGAGTGAGGAACACTTTCAGTTCCCCAATACTCCTGACTATCACCGGCCCCATTTCCACTGTTGAGTACGCCAGCAGCTGACCCACGTACACCTCCAAGATCAATATATACCCCAGCAGCAACACAAAGCAAATCATGACTCTCTGCGCCACTATGTTCCTCAGCAGCAACACCAGTTTCCGATACCACAAGTTGTAGTGCTCAGACAGGCTTTTGCGCCGGTCGTCCAGCTTAATCCCTTTTTTTATCCTCACAGTGCGGATTAGCATAGCATCTAGGTCAGAGCCTTCTTCGTTCATTTTCTTTAACTTGTTGTCAGGGTAGTTGTCGTGCTTCATCAACTCGAAGTTTGTCTTCGAAGTGTCATACAGGAATTTCACCACTTGCTTGGGAATCGCGAAAAAGACGCTAATGACGTCGAAGTGCACACTTTCCGCTCGCAGGCAATAAGGACTTTGGAGGAAAAAGCCTAATATGATAATGAAGCACTGCAGTACAGCGAATGTCACCATATAGACCTGCTGCATACTTTTCTCATTCCTAGTATCGCTTTCCGCCTCTTTGCTCACCAAACTCCACGAGTTTATAATCGCCCGCTTTCCGTTTTGATACACGAAAAAGGCGTCTGGGTTCTCTGCGACATCAAAGTTGCTGATAGGGCCTTCCACTAGACTCCTTGCATGCGCAATCTGCTGGAAACAGGCCTGCACTGGATTGGTCAGTTTGTACTCCAGACCCCAATCTATGTTTTGAGTGATCAAGTAGGTGTTCATGTCGGAAAGGGTGTTGAGATGGGAGACGTCTTTTATACCGTCCAAGTCCCTTTCGTAGTTGCTGAGCGTGGAATTCAGTAGTTTGTAGTAGTAGTCCACAGAGGGCTGCAGAGCCGCTCCCTGCCTCGCAAAGTCCAGCAAAAGCGTCAAATATGACAGCGACAAACTATAGTACTCAATATTCGTCGACGTGGAAATCGCACTCATGTTATTGATAATCCCCTTGAAAAGCATATCCACCAGGACGAAAGAAGTGACCTCCAAAGCCACAACGCACACAAGCACTACCAGCACGATTTGTCCCACTCGCTTTAGCTCGAAACTGAAGACTTTGTTGGAGGCTTCCACCTTTTCCCGCATGCGTTTGAAGAGGCTTTTGGCTTCGTTGGATTTCGCTTTTACCTGCTCGGTGAGGTCGTCGCCGCGGCTGCTGGTAAAGATGCGGCCCATGTTGATGTTGTCGAGACGAAAGTTAGCCCGAGAAGCTTTGCCGAAGTACGCCTTCAGGAAGTTGCTGAAAATCCTCAAAAAACGCTCAGTCTTGCGGTCAAAGTCGCTTAGCACCTTCACATTCAGCAGAATCAGCGAGTTCCGCTGCAACTTCAAATTCACAAAAGTGATCGAAACCCTGGAAAACTTCCCAATACTGGAAACCAAAAAGGTGTTTATTGGGTAAGGGACTGTGTTCCCATACTCGTCTACCTTGGCTTTCTGCATCGCTTCCTCGAAGTACCGTCCATACATAAACACGAAGTCATTAATGTTCTTCTTAGAGTGCATTTCAGGACTGATGCCCGTCATCAAGCTCGCCGCCTGGGAAATATGCACGAGAAAGCCGTTGATATCCACCAGAAAGGCAATCCGGCTTTCCAGCACAGGGGTCAGAATGCAGTTCAAATGCAGTTGGTCAATCGTACCGCCGGCCTCTCTATCAGACGTTAGTAGTGAAGACCGAGAACTGTCCGGGCGCTTTTGTCCCTCCCGACTTTCCATCAGTTTCGCCTTATTTCCCCCTTCCTCGTTTATTAGCCTTTGCACCAGTGACTCTGAAACCCGCCGGACCAGGCAGGTGCAGAAGATGATATACCCCGAGCCGTCCAAAATTGCGGTTTCGATCCTGCGCTCGTCCTTGCGAGCCGTCAGCTCCATGGATCGCTTTAGGAAGGTCAGGAAGTCGGGAGCCAGTGCGAGCGGCAGAAATCGCTCCATCTTTTCGTTGTAGATGTAGGTTTTCGGCACTTTTAGCAGGGCCAAAGCGACCTCGGAGGCGTATTCTATGCGGGAGAAACTGCCTTTGTCCAGTGAAAGCAGCAAGTGCATTCTCACTTCGTCACTATGATACCCACTATTAGCCGCGCTCTTTTCCTTGCTCCGGTCCAAGCCCTGCGCTCTGTTATGCAGATTCCCTGACTGCTCCTCGTCATTGATAATATCCATGAGGAAGAAGCCAAAGGAGTGCAGCAACTTCGCATCATTGGGGTTCATCCGCATGAGAATCGTGTAGAAAGTGTTGGCCTCGCCTGTGTAATGAGTGATGAACTTCGACAAAAACATCATTCGGTCCACATTGGGTTCCTCGTCCGAGTTCAGTTCCTTCCAAAACTGCACTTGGCCGTTCATAGCGCTGATTTCCGCCTTGTGAGCGGCCTGCATGTAGGTGTTGAAAGTCACGAAAGTCACCACATCAGAAGCTTCACTCTTTATAGCGTTCTGCTTTCTCTTGTAAATGACGAATTCTTCGTCTATCTGAGGACTGAGTTTGGCCGCTTTTTCCATTTTGACCATAGCGTTTTGGTGGGATTCGTAGTAAGTGAGGTAGAACTGGGCTGCCAGGAGCTGCAGCAGACAGGACTCCGGGAACTTGCGCTCTGCTTTGAAGTACAAAGCTTCGATTTCCTGCAGTGTCTCCGCGTAGCCCGGCTTTTCCTTCATGTGTTCCGGCTGCAGGGTCTGAAACCGCTTCAAAAGCATGTACCTGGCGACCAATTCGACTTCATAGGCGTTGGAAATGGTGGTGATGTTCTTCTTCTCCAGCACTTCCACACGCCACTCACAGGCGTACTTGGCGAGCACCCAGGTGGACACGTTCCCCAAGTAGTACAGAATGATAGGCGCGCCGTCGTCCCTGTCATTCTGGATGATGCAGAACAGCAGACACATGATCGCCCACAGGAACATGGACTGGAACTGAGCCTGGCGGATGGCAATTGCAAGCGTGTACATAGGCAGGTAGAGGATGTAGAGGACAGTGGTAGTGGAGGTCAGCACGAACATCACGAGAGCGAGGTAGAGCATGTACTCCTGTGCTCCGAAGTAGGCGAACATGAGGGTGTACACCGCTTTGTCAATTACGTAGAGCAGTTCGAGTCGGGAGTGAGGCTTGGATCCGTCATCCTCTGACCCCGGGTCTTGGTCATAAAAGCTCGCAATCACTACAAACGTCAGCAATCCGAAGAGAATGGAGGCGGAAATGGAGGTGGTGGCCAGCACTGCAGTGGGCAGCTGGGTGGGACAGCCTTTGAACTGGATGTACCCCAGCGTGCAGGAACTTATCAGTGCGAATTGGTCCAGCAGGGGCAGGTACAGGATAGTGGTGAATAGGTTGCAGACCCAGCGTACGAAGGTTAGCAGAAAGACGTTTTGAACCTGGTTTTTCGAGAACTTATACCCCACAATAGTAGCAATGATCAAATTGAGCAGCACGAGTCCCATCGATATCGCATAAATGATAAGGTTTTGGAGCTGGTTTGTATCAGACATATACACACTTCTCTCCTGGAAGTTGGTGACTGTGACGAAGAAGGAGGTGTAGTAGGTGTTCCAGGGGAAGTCTGTGCCTGCGTCGAAGGGGAAGGACAGGGTTTGGAACCAGTCCACTGCCATTCCCAGCATAAACATGAAGTGCCCAGTCTCGATGTCTTCTCCCATCACGAACAAAGTCCCCATGATCGCAACCTTCGTCCTGTCCCAAAAGCGAGAAACGATGTTTTCGCGGTGTTCTGAGAAGTTGAAGATATCTTCCTCTTCCACTGCTATGCGAGTGTCCATGTCCACCTCGTCCATATTCAGACTATAACTTCCTTAGAGCTAGCTACGTGTGGGTATTCGAAGGGAAGGGCTGGGTAGTGTATTGTAGGGGAGTTTTCTTGACGGGTGGAGAAACTTTGGATATGGGATTGGCGTTTCTATGGTTTTTAGGCTGGATTTGGGGGGAATAGGGATGTATGTGGAGGGAGGGCAGGGAAGTCTTTTGCAGAGTTGCAGTCACTCACTGTCCGAAATGTATAATATGTCCCTAAACAGTCCCAGAGCTCCCTCTGAATTGCCTCTGTTGGACGATCACGAAGGGCCAGTCAACAGCCAAGAAGACCTGACCTCCCGCCCTCCGCCTTCCCGAGCCAAGTACCTCTGGACCCGCGTGCGCAACGTCTCCCGCATCCTCGGCAGACTCAACAAAATGCTCAGCGACATCCAGACCTTCGGAGTCGCCCGGAAGGAGTTCTCTCGAGAGTCCCTGCAGGACAGCGCCCTGGCTGCTATTCCCACTGAGTCAAAGTGGGTTCTCAGGCCTGAAATGGGACTGATGAAGCATTGGTCGCTGTTTATGATCTTCCTGATGATGTACACTGCCACGATTACGCCTTATAGGGTTTGCTTTGTGGAGGAGGTGACTGGGTCGTGGTTGGTGGTGGACATTATTACGGATGTGATGTTCGGTGTGGACATTTGCTTGACTTTCTTCAGTGCGTATGAGGAAAATGATGCCACTTTGGTCACGAATCGGACCAAAATCGCTAAGAAATACCTTAAAAGCTGGTTTTTGCTGGACGTTTTGGGCTGTCTGCCCATCAATTACATATCACTTTCGTCCCAAGACAGCACTTCCACAGGGGATACTTATAATCGCTTGTTCAGGCTATTGCGTCTTCCCAGACTATACCGACTCATACGTGTATTCCGCCTAATGAAGATGGTACGAGTGTTCCGCTCCAACTCCATAGTGCAGCGTCTGCTCAATACCCTCAAAGTAAACAGCGGAATTCTCCGTCTACTGCGCTTTGGTGCCACAATTGTGATTTTAGTGCATGTTTCGGGCTGCTTTTGGTACTTACTCGCTAAACTGGAGGATTCGGGACCGGACACCTGGGTCGCCCGGTACGGATATAGCGGCGCTTCCAATATTGAACTGTATATTATGTCGATTTACTATGTATTTACCACTTTAACGACTGTCGGCTTTGGGGATATCGCAGCGAACACAGTCAGTGAGCGTGTATTCGCAGTGATTCTGATGGGCTTCGGAGTGGGCTTCTACTCCTACACCATCAGCAACCTCTCCACCATAATGGAAAACATCGACCTCCGCAGTTCCCACCTGAAAACCCGCCTCTCCACCCTGAACGACTTCAGCAAGGACTCCAACTTGCCCAGAAACCTGAAGACAAAGATCCGCAGACACATCGTGCACGACCACGAACAGAACATCTACTCCTGGTTCAGCCATGACTCCCTACTCAAAGACCTGCCTGCGGCCCTTCGAACTGAAATTTCCCAGTACTTGCATCGAGACATCGTCCAGAAAGTCATCTTTTTCCAGGACAAAGACCCGGGCTTCATAGCCTTCGTCCTGCCCAATCTCCGAAATCTGGCGTTTAAGTGCGGGGAAGTGATTTTCCAGCAAGGAGAGCACGCAGACGAGGTCTACTTCCTTCTCGAAGGCCGCGTAGGGTACAAAACAGCTCAAGGAGCGGTGCTTCTGACCTATGTGCAGGGCAGTTACTTCGGGGAAGTGGACATTTTGGAGAATGTGAGTCGAGCGTTCACAGCCCAAGTGTCCTCCAAAGTAGCGGAGCTGCTGGTGCTCACTAAGGCCAATTTGTTGAAAATGATGGAGGAGTTCCCGGATATCGCACTGGAAGTCATCGAAACTGCTCGAGAAAAGCAGCAAAGGAACGATAAAGCCACGAAAAGCCTTGCAGAGATATTCCAACCCGAGTCCCCGCAGGCCAAACTCCGCTCTGCCACTACTGCTACAGGCATAGAGGTGCGGAAGTTCCACCGCAGGAGCAGTCTAAACGGCACCATTGACCCTTTGGAAAGGGGCGCCTTCACTGTGAAAATCATGCGAAGTGCGGATACTGGGGCTACAAAAGAAGCCTATTGGGACAAGTTGAAAGAGAAGTATGGGCAGCCGGAGCCTTTGCTCAGCTTGAGCCAAAGCCCTAGCTCTGAAACTCCGGATTCTCCGCATACGCATGAGGACCGGAACGAGCCCAAGGACTTCACGGCCCAGGCAATGCCTCTTTTCAGTCCTGAGAGTCCGAATGGGTCTCCGAAGTCGCACTTGGACGCTATTGTGACTACGTTGAAGGAAAAGGAACAACAAATGGAGGAGCAATTTGCAGCATCGGAACGACTGATGGGAATGATAGCGAAGAGACAGGGAGACTTGAGACATCTGGTGCAGGCCATCGCAGCGAAAAGAGGCAAGATTAGCTAATGTCCATACACTCGCCTCGGTCTGATAGCTTAGTCCGCCGAGTATAGGTCTCCTCCTCGCAGGGCAGCTTCCTCTTCAGAGTGTGGAAATGTCCGTACATCGGTGCAAAGTCGTAAGCCCCAAAGCGCCCGCCTAGCAGGGACCTGCGCACTATACGCTTGAACTCCTCTCCGTCCATCTTGTGAATGATTACCATTTCCTCGTTGATCGCATTCCTGGGCACCAGGTTGAAGTTCGGCTCCAAAAGCGTCAATTCAATAGAAAAGATTATACTGCTGAGAGTGAAGACCGGCTTCCAGCTCTCCTGCGTGAGCAAGTCCATATACAGTTCCCCAGTGTGTATGTCTACATTGGGGTGGTACACCCTGTTCAGCACCAACACAGAGGGCGGCACAAAGGGGTAATTGTCAGGGAACTGCACCAAAGTCAGAAAAGCAGCTCCTGCATACACATGTGCGATATCGGACTTCACAGTGTAGATGACAGGCACGCCTAGGCCGATGCGGTCGCGTTGTGGCATGGAAATGGTGATGTGGCAGTGGGTGGAGGGGGAGCGGTGCTCGGCGAGTTCGGCGAGGTCTTTGAGTACTCGCAACTCGGTCATGGACGCGGAGATGGAGACTTTGCCGGGTCTTTTGTTTCGGAAGAGGATCATTTTATAGGCGGAGATTAGTGCCCTGGAGCTGTAGTGGGCTTAGATAGACTACCTTTCTGAGAGACTGGGAGAGATATAGACTTTTACACCCAGTCCAAGTCTAATAGCCTTCCTCAGTCTCTCTTCCTACCCCTTTATATCCCATAAGGAAAAGTGCGTAGTCAGAAGAAGCGATAGGGCAGGAGCAGGTAAAGGGGTGTGCTCCATGCGGAGAGATGTTTGGCATCTCCCTGGAGAAGGACGAGACTTGGCAGTGTGCAGACTCTTCTCTGTGCTCAGGTTTGACTTCGGTCATCTCATTTTCCCACTTGGTAAAGATGCGACTCAGCTTGATATGTGCTGTACTGTGCGCCACTGCCACTGCAGACTGTCTCGCCTACCAATGCTCCGAAGAGTCCCTGCCCAGCGGCACCTGCAGTGTGCAGGCCAACAGCACAGTCTACCTGCAGCCCTGCGACTCTGACCAGGTCTGCAACTTGACCACAAGTCAGTGTGCGTCTGCCAACAACAGCAAGGCAGGGGCATGGCCTGGAGAGCCCTGCTCCCACTCCAATCCCTGTCTCAGTGGCAATTGCAACGCAGGGTACTGTGTAGGTCAGCCTGTCAATGCTACTTGCGGACACAACACAGACTGCAACCCTGGACTGTTCTGCAGCTACTCCCAGTGCGTGCCTCAACTCGAGTCCTTGGCAGGACCCTGTGAGTCTGACTTCGACTGTGTGAACTCAGCTGGGTGCAGTGCAGGATTATGCACCGACTACTTCTCCCTGCCCCCGGGAAGTGCGGTGGACGGGTGCGACGACGGCTTTATGTACCACCACTTGTGTGAAAGCTTTGCCTGCTACCGAGGGAAATGCGTCCCTACGATCCATAGCCTCAGTCCCGCGCCTACCAACTGCTCCAGTGAATTTGACTGCCAAGGGAGGGCGCGCGGAGGCTCAATTACCTTCTTCACAGCCTGCGAATGCGGCTTCAACCCCTATGGAGATTCCTATTGCAACCTGTTTCCTGGCGATCCGGACGTGCAGAATGCCAAGCTGTGCTTGAAGAACTGGCTGTTTGGGGAGATGTCTCGACAGTGTAATACGGAAAGACGCTTTGCGGACTCCTGTATTCAGTCCTTCTGGGATGAGCCTGACTATTCTGAGCTGGCGGTGTATATGTATAGGGCCAACTTGTACCCGAAGTTGGTCGAAAATGACGACTGCGTACAAGAGATGCTGACGGACTTTTACTGGGACATCATCGATAGTCACGACGACTGGGGCCTGTGGCTGGCGCTCCCAGCCCTGGCCCTTGTCTAGTTAGCCTAAGGAGTGCACTGCGTAGCTGTGGATATGTTAGTTAGTGGCTAGTGGGTAGGGCTGGGCTACCATTACTTCGGGCTGCGGCACTTCCTCCTCCTCCAGAACTGCAGTTTTCCCTCGCAACGGCGCATACGTGCGCACTTCCCTATTGCGAGTCAGCATTTTGGCAATGAATTTGCCCTGATTCGCCATTATTTTCCTGGACAGACGGCCAGTTTCCGCTTCCTCCCTCAGTCCTCTAGGGAAAGAGTCCATTCCCAGGCTGTCATAGTAGCCCAGGGCCATATTGACAACGTTGTAAAGGGCCAGGGAAGCACCTATGGAGTCCACAGAGTACAGGTCCACACTAGCGATTTCCTCCAATAGCAACTTGCACAGATCCGCCTGCTCTGCCTATTCCTTACTCTTGCTGATTTCCCCCGCCTGAATTCGCCTGGGCAGGGAGCGCACCAGGGTGACAGCAGTGCCTGGCTGCAGCATTAGCAGGAGGAACACCTCCCACATAGTGCGGTGAGGGTGGAGCAGCAGCTCCAAGTTCCCCACTTCCCGCAGAAGTTCGAGAAAGGCACTCACTACTACGTGGGTGACTGGCGCTGGAGTCTTGATTCTTTGAATGTCGCCTGCGATTTTCACAGTGAAGCCGTCAATTGCCTTGTTTAGGTCGCCGAGAGGGTCGTTGCGCCGCGGTGGAGGCTTTGGCTGGCCTTGGATTTGCCCTTTCACCTTCGATTTCACGGTGGGAGTGGGTAGGTTGTGGGCGCGGACTGCGAATTGGCTGACGATTTGCGCAATTCGGCTCTTTAGCTGGGAGGAAACTCGGCCTCCGGTTTGAGAGGTGTAGCGGTGCAGGTCAATTAGCAGGGAATCCACGGTAGAGGAGCGGACTAAGGTATCCACTGGGTCTTCTTTGCCCGACTCTTCAGGGATAGAAGTGGGCACTGGGCCGGCGAAGGAGTGGGAAGCAGGTCTTTTGGGTGCAGTTTCAGCAGGGAGACTCAGGTTGGGTCTGCGGAGTTCGCTGGACTTGGGCGGGTCTGCAGGGAGCTGCAGGCGTTCCAAAGGTCTGGGCGCAAAGGCAGCAGGCTCGGGGATGTCTTCCTCGAAGTCTCCGAACTCGGGACTTGGGTACTGCTGCGAGGGAGGGTCAAAGCGGCCTTCCTCCTCTGCAGAGGCCTGCGGGCGGTCGTCTGGCAACGATCTGACAGGGGCGAATTCAGGCCGGTCTCCTTCCTGCATACTACTATAGGCAGATTAGAGGTTGAGCACTTCCCCACCAGCCTAAAATACTGCCTATTAAATACTACCCTTGCGTAGCAGTTCGCTGCTTGACTAGCACCCTAAACGTATGTGGCGCAAGCAGATTCACTGCTTTTTTCACCACAATTTTAAAGCACTGCGCAGACACGTCGAGTTCGAAATTGCCCAATACATTGTTATGAAACGGCTTGCAAAGACGCATATTGGTCCAAACCTCATGCTTCACTACCACAGAAACAGACTCGTCTGAGGAGTGATTGGCGTAGACATCGATATAAATGCCCTCTCTTTGGTCGCCATTGGGCTTTTCGCCTGCTAGTTTGAAGCTGTAGAAGGCAGCTGAGTCGATAGAGAAGGACGTATTCGCGGCGTGGGAACTGACGAAGTTTTCGCTGAAGCACTGCTGGAGGTAGTTGGGGTAGTCGGCTGTGACGTCTTTGAGAGAGACCGGGTTGGCACAGTAGACTGAAACCCCGAAGAGGGCAGTGAGGTCACTCCTCCACCCCATTTCAACGTACCACAGGTAGGTGCCCGGGGCAAGATCCACCATCATCCAAGCGTCTCTCCCGAAAAGCGACGCCTTCCCGTCTATATACACCATGGAGTCGCCCTCTTGTTTAGACACAATCAGACGAACTGGCGCGTACTGATACCCGCTCTCCGCCCCTCCGAACCTCCGCTCGTCTATTTGACACACTAGGAAGTACAGCAATGTGTGCTGCTTTATCTCCAACTGCACTACTGAGTACTCCTCTTCCTTCGTTTGGTCCATTGGCAGGTTGAAGCTCCAGAACTGGTCGTGCACGTAGCATAGGGTCAGACTTTCGAAATACCGCTGAAAGTCCTCAAATGCCATGCAGAAAACTCCGTCGTCAGAAGAACCTTCCATCTGCATTGCTTTCCAAGTCTCGGGAGTCCATAGAGAGGAGGCGTCGGACCAGTCTCCGCGCCATTCGTAGCGACCCCAGGGGTTGCGCAGTTTAAGTAATCTCGCGAAACCCACCGATTTGGCTGATATTACTGCGTAACAGTGGTTGGGTAGGAGACCTGCTAGTTGTCCTTGCTGGGGTCTGTCGGGACTAGTGGCCGCCATCATCACAAAGCCGGCCTCATCCGCTATGGTGAGTTTCTCCCATATACCTGGGGAGTCGGTATAGAGCACTTCGCAGGGAGCGCCTGTCAGGTCTGTTAGGACCTCACTGCTATGTCCAGTCTGAATGTCGTAATAGGACTGGTATTTCTTCGCCCAGGCCTTCTCGAGCAGTACAGTCCAAAGCTCCACTACGCCTTTGGACTCCTTTGGACCTGAAAAGGCCAAGGAGTAGGAACCGTCTGAAAGCGGTATAACAGGGACGAAGTCGTCGACGTAGTACTCGGACCATATGCCGAGGTTGAAGAAAGACAAGCGATAGCAGCAGTTTCCCTGGGTTTCTTTGGTGATGAAGAGCTGCTTGATTCGCTCGGGTTTCTCCGCTAACGCACTGACAGCCGCCAGGAAGTAGCTGTCCTTCAGCGTCCCTTGCAGTATATCCCCAGGCTGAATATCATCGAACACCGCCAACTTCTTCCCTGCGAACAGCTCACTCAGCCGCTTCCACTCATACTTCGCCCACTCAATCTGGCACTCAATATCCGCACTGCTCCAGCAGTGTACCAGACTCCCAGCCTCGGGTGGAAAGTCCGAGTCTGTGAATTTGCCCTTGAAGGCTGGCACGGTGGAGGTGGCGTTCCGAGTGAATTTCTCTTTGTCGCTGAAGTTGAGAACGATGAGTTCTTCGAGAGCTTTGAGAACAGGGTCGGTGAGAGGGGCTGGAGGGAAGTGACTAGAGGGGGGAGGGGAGTGGACTTGGGGAGAGGCTTCTTCTTTGCCGCCACTGGAGCCCATATTACAGCTGAGAGTTGGCGGTTGTTGTTTTAAGTGGGTGCCAGACCCAAGTATTAGCACTCTTATTGGGACTTTGGTGGAAGGAATTACGTCAAATGAGGAAATCATAGAAAGCAGGCGAAATGAACTGGCTGATTATAAGTATACTTCCATTTAATAGTTCGGTATTTATGTAGGACGGATAGTAATGGAAATGCATATTTCCAGCCGAACGCACTTATTTACTTAGCGAAAGAGACTGCCTTAGATCGACTCAATTCCCTTTTTCCCTGGTGGAGGAGCGCTGGATAGAGAATAGTTCGCAATGGTACTAATCGAGGCTATTCGAGCAAGTGATATAAAAGCGACTTTTCCCCCTAATTTCCATGTATGATTCTACCAAAACAGTAGGCTGTACCATTGAATAAAGGTCAACATATCCCAATTAGCCTTAACATACTTTACCTTTCCTCGGGAAGACTCAGCTATTGAGGCGGATTTCCTGCATATTGACAGCAGAACAGGGATTTATTTCTTTGCTACTACTCCGCTTTATTCAGGTATTGTAGCTTATGGAGAGCAAGCATTCAAATGTCACACTGCAGACTGTATCGACTGGAGTGCAAAGGAAGGCAGAGACTCGCAACTTTCTCAGTGAAAAAGGAGTCCAATAGTTCTGATAATGTGCTAAGAATGGATCTAAAGGAGCAGGTGAGTGAAGGCCTACTTAGTAGCTAGCCCTACGCAGTGCACGAAGCAGGTGAGGAGATCGAAGGTCAGGTAGAACTCGCGTACCCTGATATGAGCAGAGGCACCACTAAGAACTCCGCAATCAAAATATATCTTTCGATTTCGCCCACTGTCTGAGTGCAGCACCCGATGAACCATAATGCGTACAATACGCCGGACAATGCCCCGAAGAAAGCGAGTATCAAAGGAACCCCACCAGCAGAAACAGCACCACCAAGCCAACCACTCTCCATGCTTTGTGCTTAGGGGAGGAGCGATTTCACCCTCAGGTGCAACAACAATAGGCCGGACGGGCTGAGGATTCAGGTTGATCAAGCGAACTACCACGACCTGCGTGACCCAGAAGTGCTGAATCCACTCACCAAAGCCCTCTGCAGGCTAGCATTGGAGCTGTGTACTGAGCAGTTGGCAGGACTGCGGACTGGACAGTGGACTCAGTTGTAGACTAAACTGTGTGGATAGGACTGGGTTACAGCGTAGACTGTTTGCTCGAACTCACAGTGAGTGCAGAAACCGCCATCTACAATTTATCTCCTCATTACAGTCCAAGAATAGGGACCGGGTCAGGACTCAGCTTGGCAGTGTGAAGGCCACAACACATTAATTGACTCTAAGAAATAGCTAAATTTTCCCTAACTCTAAGTATATTAAGGAGTATTGGGCTATCAAAGGAAAGGCTAGGAATGTGCCCGGCTATGGATTGCGGGGAAACTTCGTTGTCTTTGCAGTAAAGGAAAAGGCTCAAAGCGCTTGTTATTTATCCTCCCATAATTGTCATATCGTAGGAAATATGGCTGCGGGGAAGTTCGTCCGAACCAAAAGACCTGAATAGCAACTCACTACTTCCTCAAACTCTAAGAAACAGGCTTTTTCCTGCTTTCTTGAGACACAGAAAGCAGTTTTGCGCCTTTCTTCCAAATATGCGATGCCCCTTTTCAGACTATTTATCAGTACAGAAACACACTGAAAAGCCTCAGAACTGTCTAGATAGGACAGGGAGAAATAGCAGTTCACCAAGAGAGTCGCAGCTTGCGACCTACTTGTAAGCTCTATGTATAAAGTCCTCTTTGAGTCACTTTAGTGTGTAAGTGAGAGCTGGTAAATCGTGAATTCAGTTCTTTTGTGTATACATTCCTAGCCTTGGCTGTTTCCCAACAGGAAATCACTCTGTATTTGTTACAAAAGGTGCACTTCTATAGGCAATTACACATGTTATCTATACAGGACCCCTGCAATTGGCACTTGACTCGGGCAAACTCTCTAGATATATGAATAATTGCCTGAAAGTTATCTTTCC
>Ga0247837_1001174_pt1 | contig 56015 bp, 47 predicted proteins | sample LaCtaG_2_FD_187115 | JGI IMG/M metagenome (GOLD analysis project Ga0247837, IMG submission 187115) | Freshwater microbial communities from meromictic Lake La Cruz, Castile-La Mancha, Spain - LaCruzMarch2015_14.5m | ecosystem: Environmental > Aquatic > Freshwater > Lake | place: Spain: Castile-La... | reverse complement strand
TCCCTTTATCTATAGGCGCACTTTCCAAGCAGGCCTGGTCCACCTCCGCTGTAGCATCATATTGGAGTTAAAGCTCTCTCTTGCATCGGTGCTGTGCAATCCAGCTCGATTATCCCTATCATTTCATTCTCCTTATTAGTGTTTTCCTCCCTAAAAGTTCGATATCCGGTTCGCTTGCAATGTATATTCTTCCACTTTTCTCAGTCAGTTCTTTGCATGCCAGAGCTTTTCTTCACCATATTTAGTCTCCCAGCCAATTATACTGATGTATATCTAGACGATTCCTCACCTTTTTTACTACATGACTATATCATGTGTTTCTTGTACCTTCTCTACCACTTTTCCTCGTCCTAAAAATTACTTAATTCAGGCTATTACTTTCCTGATATCTTACTATATCTTAGACGTGAGGATCCTTTCTCATATACAGTGTGAATTCCCCTTCCATCTCCTTAGCTGCTCTAGTTGCAGTTAGTAGACAGTGAGACTTGCATAAATATCACGAATATCCGTGCAACTTGCAACTCCATTGTTACAATTGGGTTGCCCATGACCCGATAAGAAGTAAGGCAACGCTGCACTTCTAATGGTCTAGACACATTGACTTAGCTACATGTACTTCGATAGGACGGAAGCAGGTGCAGATATGCGACTATGAGAGGATCATTAGGAATATTAGACTAGCGGCATTCCAATTCCGTGATGGTACTGTCAATATAGATTCTCTCCAGACTGCTCAAAAGGAAGCGAAAGGCTGTCCAGCCCCAACACCCCACTCGCAGCGCCAACCAGACCCTTGATGCTGACTCCCTCGTCTCTCTGCCCTCCCCCAAGTCTTCGCACATTCTACTCATCCCCACCTTCAAAGTAATCACCAGTCCTCCGGTCCCAGAAGAGTGGGAGGGACTCAGCAGTTCCGCTAGAGCCAAGTGGGCAATCAGACATACACCCGTCACCGACTCCAAGTTCCTAGATGTGTGGAAACGAGTCCGGGGCAAGCTGCGACTCAGAGGCGCGCTTGGAGGCTTGCAGAAGAATCTGCGGCTCTATGGCTCCAATGCGAAAGGAGAAGACGACGCGGATAACCTGCTATCGCAGCAGATAGAAACCGCCACTCAGAGGGGAGTAGGGAAGGACGAGGAAAAGGAGGAAGAGCCACTGCCCTGGTACTTGCTGCACCCCAGGTCCACCTTCCGTTCCCTCTGGAACCTCCTGGTCATCAGCCTGCTCGCCTACACAGCCACCATCATGCCCTTCCGACTCGCCTTTTCCGACACCGAGTCCTTCAACTGGAAAGTGGCCGAGTGGGTGCTGGACGGCTTGTTCTTCTCCGACATCCTAGTGACCTGCTTCAGTTCCTACTACGACTCCGAAGGCAGACTCATCACTTCCCTTCGAGAAGTATTCGTGACCTACGTGCGGACTTGGCTGTTTTTGGATATAGCGGGGTGTCTGCCTCTGGACCTAATGATGCAGTCCTCCTCTAACTACAACTCCTTGCTGCGGCTTGCACGCCTGCCCCGGCTGTACCGACTTACCAGAATTGCGAGGCTGTTGAAGATGTGGAGGGCGGGGAAAGCTGCAGAGTGCCTGGAAAAGACGCAGGACTATTTGAGCATTAAGCACTCGGCTATGAAGCTGCTCAGTTTCTTCTGCTCGGTCTTTGTCTGTGTGCACATTATGGCCTGCTTGTGGGTGTTCACTGCCAAGTTGGAGGACCAGCCGGAAACTTGGCTGGTGCAGAAGGGGTTTCAGGACGGAAGTACTCTGAGTCTGTATATCGCGGCTGTCTATTGGGCCTTTACGACCCTGTCAACGGTGGGTTACGGCGACATTTCCGCGAAGACTAGTATTGAAAGGTGCGTTGCAGTTGTGTGGATGATCTGCGGAGTGTACTTCTTTTCCTTCACTATCGGCTCTCTGTCCAGCATCCTCAGCAGTGTAGACACCAAAGACACTCTCCTCATTTCCAAACTCGCCATTATTGACGAATTCGTGAGAGATGCACACCTCAGCAGCAAAATCCGCGCCCGTCTTCGTGCATCCGTCAAGTACAACTCGGAAAAGGAGGGATACAGTCTGACCGATAAGCAAGAAATGTTCTATGAACTGCCGAAGAGTCTGCGTTATGATGTCGCTATGTCTATGCACCAGGGAGCGGTGAAGGAACTGACGTACTTCACCGAGAAAGAGCACGCCTTCGTCTCCATGATCGTGCCTTTCCTGAAGCACTTCTTCGTGCCGTGCATGAGTATGGTCTACAGCCTAGGCGACTACGCTGACGAAGTGTACTTCATCAGCAAGGGCTGGTGCGGAGTGGTCTACGGCCCAGAGAACTACCTAGTAAAGAAGCTACAGCGCGGGTCCTATTTCGGCGACATCGAAGTAATTCAGGGTGTTACTCGAAAGTACCCTGTGATGGCGGGAGTGGATGTGGACTTGTTGGTGATGAGTAAGAAACTGCTGGCTACAGTGCAGCGAGAGTTCCTGCATGTATATCAGGAAATGGTAGATGTGGCGACGATGCGGAATCAGCTGAACGACAAGACCATCACTGAGCACAAAGAGTTGCTGCGCATGAAGAAAAGTTCCAATTTCGACGAAATGCGGACTAGCGATATAAAGAAATCAGTCGCTCAGCGGGCTGTAAAGAAGATGGAAAAGCGCAATTCAGTGCTTATCCCTAAAGAACCGTCCTCCGCTCCCTTCCAATGGACAGACCGCAGTATCGACCTGCAGCGCCAAGTCTCCGAAAGCGAACTCCGCATAGCCGCGGTCGAGAGACAACTGGACGCCATACTGCTCCTGGTGACTGAGCAGAGGGAAATGGTGCAGAGACTACTGCGGGCAAGAGTGGGGAGAGCGGTGTAAGTTAGCCTACATGGCGTATCTCTGCGTCCACTCTCTAGCGGTGCGGGCGAAGGCGGCTGCGTCGGTTTGGAATTGACGGCCGATCTCTGGCACGAGGGAGTAGTCTCTGCTAGGGTCTGTGAGCAGGGAGCCGATAGACAGCAGCAGTTTGCCCACAGAGAGGGCCGGACTCCACTCTTCCTTCAGGATGTCCAGGCAAATCACCCCTTCTGCGCTGATGTTCGGATGGTAGATTTTGGTGGCGAACTGGCACTTGGGAGGTTTGAAGGGGTAGTCTGGAGGGAAGGTGATGGAAAGCGCAAAGACTCCGCCCTGGTAAGGACTATCTGCTGGGCCCATAATCGTGGCCGTCCAGTTGTAGATATCGCTGGGGTCGGTGGGGCCAGCAGAGCAGTAGGCAGGCGGGTCTCTGCGCATTTCGTTCAGCTCCTTCTGGATTCTCTTGAGAGACATATTTTAGTCTACGCTCCAACGCAAGCGGCTCTAGACTACCTGGAGGAATTGGCAATTATTGCTGCCAGAATGCGGACACATGGAAGAATACAGGCCTTTGAGTTGATTAAGCATCTATTAATAAGATGCTTCGGATATGTGTGAAAAAGGAACCGAACGGTCCCTTTCCACCTATTGCGGCCTGAAACTCAATGGAGCTGTCTCTAGTGCCTGTTTATGAGCGGAAGTGATACTAGGCGCTATCAACCTGAAGCTTGTCTCGACTTGTACCCCATCAGCACAGAGTAGACATCATCCCCCGACAGTACGTTGTTGTCAAACAGCGTAATGAGGTGCAGTCTCAGGCTCACTTCAAAGTTGGCCAGCCCCCGCTCATACTTGAGACAAAAGCCCTGCAGCAGTTCCCGCACCTCGCAGTCTGCGTACTTCTTGTTCTCCCGCACATACCGGTTCCACGCTTTGAAGAAGGCTTTATCTGAGGGACAGATATCCGTGTATTCGTCGATTTCCCGGTCTTCGTACTCTTGCAGCCACTCCTCGCTCAGTTCTTCCTCAGAGTCTGGGTCCAGTGAACTGGGTGCGTAGGGCTCGCCTGTGACTGAGTGAAAGAATAGGCGGGAGGGGTCGCGGGCTTCCATTATAGTGAAGGGGACAATGGAGGATAAGCTGAGCAAGACATTCGCCTGTGTGGAAGACGAGTCAGGAAGCAGTGTTACGTGCACCTTCACAGACGAAGGCCACACTCTAGGCAATGTCTTGCGCTACGCAATCACCAAGAAGTACAGTCCACATAGTGCGCAAGTCACCTTCTGCGGATACTCAGTGCCGCACCCAGCCGAGTCCGTGATGAATGTACGTGTGCAGACGGCAGGAGAGCGCGCCCTGGATACAGTGGAAGAGGGACTTGAGGACGTAGTGCGACTCTGCAACGCGTTGCTGGAGATGGTGCAACAATCGTGAACTTAGACTAGCGGAAACTGGCGCCTAGGAAGTAGTGAGCGTGCTGGGAGAGCATGAAGGGGGCTGGGGCTTGCCTCGCTTCTTTCTCGAGTATTAGATATTCGAAGGTCCGCACAGGCCTCGATGGTCGCAGTGTACTGAACGCGGGTCGAAGCAGAGTGTAGTCTACTTTGGGCTCGGGAGTGGGCATTCGAGGAGCAGTCGACAGAGTCTCATCAGAGCGAGGCGAGGGAGCGGGAGCAGCCAATTCCACTGCTTGCATAGAAGGGAGTCGAGGAGCAGGCTCTGTCTGAGGTGGCGGACTCTCAGCAGGCAGTACCAAGTCAGGTCCGTGAAGCTTTTCCTGCTCTGCCGAAGAGGACAAAGATGCACTCACCTCCTCCGCTCTAATTTCCTCTGCGCCTCGTTCACACCGCCTGAGTTTAAACACTGAAGGAGGCCTGATTCCATTGACCCTTTTGCTAGGCACACTCAGTTGCTCCACTGTCGCTATTGATAGATGAGGCTCGCTGAAGTGAAGACATAGGCAGTGGTTGAAGAGGTGCTTGATCACGAGCAGTGCGAAGCAGTTGAAAAGTCGCTCTCTGCCATCTTCGGATATCATTGTTTAGACTACTTCCCGCGGCTCTGCTTAGCTGCACTTTGGAGCTGCTCCTGGTAGACACCGTCTTCTCTCCGCATGCGGTCTATGAAGACTGAGATGCGAGTTTGCACCACCGGACTTGAGAAATGCGGCTGCAGGCCAGGAATGGACTTCAGATATATCCGAAATTGGTCAAGAACCGAGTCTTTCCGAAGAAGCACTTCCGACCTCCCCTCCGATTTATGCAGTTTCTGCCTCAAAAAAGCTCGATACGCGTTATCGAGTTCCCAGTCCACAGCCACTTCCAGCACAGAGTGGGAGCGACGGACGTCGTCATGTGACTTGGACCGGCTTATTTTGGCCTCCAGATGAGTCCTGCGGCGGTCTCCTAGAGGAGAATGAGGCTTCCCAGGAGAAGACCGAGCAGGCTGAAGGTCGAAAGCCCCGGATCCAAAGGAAGGAGCGTCTTTTACATGGTCTGAAGGGGTGCTTTGCACTCGAGAGTCTGATTCAGGCGCTTGGTCGCTTTCTGTCTCTACAGGAGTCAGCGAAGATACTGACACCATAGGGACGGAGTCATGTCTTTCCGGCGTAGTCTGACTTCTCCTGATGCTTTTCCTCTGCACAACTTCGCTTTCAGTCCCTGCAACTCGTCCATACGCCTGGTAGTACTCCAAGCCGCATTTCAAATATCGGTGCACCGCTAGGCCCACTTCTCCCTTGGCAGAGCCTCGGAGTCCCTCCTCACTTACTCCGGCCACAGCCTCGGCTGCTCGACTCACTGCCGACTTGGAAAGTTTCCCTGCTTGCACCCAACTTTGAAACTTGCGGGCTGTCTGAACTGCTTGGCCCGGGCTTTGGAGGTAATTCACCACTACAGGCCACACACGACTGGTCATTACTCTGCCATTCGGACCCACTTCTATGCTGCTGTCGACCTCCGCAAATAGTGTCAAAAAGGCATAAAATACCTTCTCCAGGTCAGTTGCAGGCAAAGTATGCCCTTTCAGCTGGTTTAAAGTCTTGACTGTGATAGCTGCACAGGCCTCTATTAGGGCTGCTTCGGTCGCGGTTAGTTCTCTTTGCGTAACCGACTGCACGCAATTGGTGAATTCCTTAGAAGCGGGCTTGGGACTGGCTCCTGACTGCTTTTTCCGTCTATAGTCTTCTAGTAGCAGATCTATAGCACTCGGCACCTGGCCAGACACTGACTTAGCCTCCGAGTAGGCGTATTTCCCGACTGTTTCAAATGGACTTCGGGAGCGAGTTTTTGTGGGCGTTCGAAAACTGCTCGGTGCAGCTTTCTTTTCAGGTAGTTTGGCGAGCTTCGGACTGGTTTTGGCCGGACTGAGTCTTTTTCGTGCTTCCTCTCTCTCCATATCTCTTTCTAATCCAACAGCGGCTGCGCATGGAAACTCTATCCGAAACGCAGCTGCAGCGCATGGCCCTGGAGGAGGAACTGCGCAACTACAACCAACTCGCAGTTCTTTGTTTCAAGGAGTGCATTAAGACCACAGTGGCCAAAGACCTGAGTTCCTCCGAGAAAGAGTGCATTCAGAACTGCTATAAGAAGGTGACGAAGTTCAATGAAAGGATGGCGAAGGCGGTGGGACTGGTGCTGCTCGAGCGGAACATGAAGAACAGTCGACTCGTAGGGTAGGAATTCATTATGCAAAGTGATAGGGAGGAGGCGCAGTATGTGTTCAACCTTCTGCAGCAGTTTGCGACCAACTCCCTCTTTCTGGATCTACGCCGTGCTGAGGACTTCGAGATGTTGCATGTAGACAAGGCTTTCAACCTGCCACTTGAATGCGACCCATCTCAGGTATCAATTCGGGCAGTCGAAGACTTTATCAAGAACACCCCTGTTGCCGCGGTCTTCGCCAGACGTAAGCGCATGTGTGTGTTCGTCACTGGAGATGAAAGCTGCGTTGGGCGAGCGACAGCCCTCTTCGATGTGCTGCAGCAAGAGCGCTGCAAAGAAGTGCACCTCTTCCGTCCGCCTGTTACCTGGTTCTTAGAACTCTTCGCTTTCCTGGCTGACGGCAGCTTGGCAGTACCGCGACTTCCTCAAAGTCGTGTGGGCTACCCTAACGAAATCATCGCAGACCGGCTATTCCTGGGCAACCACCTGCACGCAGAGTCGCTGGAAGTAGTGAACAACCTGCGCATCACCCACATCGTCAACGCCACCAAGTCCATCAACAACCGCTTTCAAGACCGACTCCAGTACTGCCGGGTGATCGTGGAAGATGAAGAGACGGAAATGATCTGTTACCACTTCAACAAGGCTTTTCGCTTCATGGACATGGCTTTGGCGGAAGACCCAGATGCGCGTATATTGGTACACTGTGCACAGGGGATTAGCAGGTCTGCGACCCTGGTGATAATGTACTTGATGAGGACGAATGGCTTGACGTATGAGCAAGCACTGGAGTTGGTGCAGAAGCATAGGGATGTCGTGCAGCCGAATGCTGGGTTCGTGGCGCAGTTGAAGGAGTTCGAAACTTCACGTTTCAGCTTCAAACGGTCCCACACTATCATTTCCAACCGAAACGACACCACCAGAAGATCCTTGCCCCTTTAGACTTCTTCCCAGCAATAACAGTAACTGGGCAAATTTATCGAATTAGGCATATTTAAGTCCGCCTGACTATTGGGGAGAAGCACCCATTATGGAAGAACTCAATTAGGTCTTCTATCTTCCAAGAAGTCATACCCCTTCTGCACGCAGTCATGCGCCTCGTCCGCAAAGCTAAGTCTGCGCCAACAGCACATGCAGAAGTGCACCTCCCCCTGACATATCTCCGAAGAGCAGGTCATCGACTTACACCCTGCAATTCTCCTCACATTTTGGCGACACACTGGACAAGGACGGAGTAAAGTGAGATCCGCAGAATGGTAAATGCTGTTGGGAGGACAGGGCTGGCCGCGGTGGTAGGACTTCCGGCAATTGGGACAGTAGGCGAGTTTGCACTTGCTGCACAGACATTTGATTGCGTTTCGCTGAATGACGTACAGAGACTTGCAGTTGGGAGTCGGACACACACTGCATAAATCCTACAAAATGGCGTCTTCTTGGCCGACAAGCTGTACCAAAGCATGCTTGCCCGCCAAATTCACGTAGCGCTGATACATCTCCCGACTGCACATCTCTCTCACCAGTCTGTGAGGAACCTCAGAGTGGCAGCCGAGACTTTGGCACTTGAGGACTGAAATGTTGCGAGACAGGGAGTCTTGCATGTAGTCTGAGACCATCTCTCGGCAATGCCAGTGCCCACAAGGTTGAAATTGCACACATAAGCTGCAGGGCTGGTCCACCCGACAGAACTGGCAGTAGCACATAGGCTCAGTTGCTAGATCTGGCTGAAGCATTTTTATTACTCTTGCTGTGCGGGCGATTTGGACATGTTCCTACATCTATAGACTAATTGTTTCCTACGCCTTGACAGTGCTAATAACCCAGAAGCCTGGAAAGCTGCATTCAGTTTACCTTGAAAGTTCGCTAAATGTACAGGGATTTCCCTTATTTGTGCGTCAGAAGGACTTGTTAACTAATTTGCTTAGAGTATAAGGCAGAACAGGGATATTTCGGCATACGAGTTCTGCTCGCACATCGAGAAAGTTGGCTATGCATATATGTCCGAGACAATTGGGCAAAATGCCGGTAACTTGCAATGAATTTATTTCCATACACAGAAAAACATGCAATTCCAACATAGACCCAAATTAAAGCCTTGAAAAAGACCCACAACCTCCAACTTCGCATTTCGGCATTTATCTCCCCGCACTGCAACCTTAGTCTAGTCCATAATACAAATGGAAGCGAAGTCCAGCAGCTCGCAAGAAGGCCTGTCCAACCTCCAGCGCAAAGTGATGCGCAACACCTTCCTCAACAACTCCAACGACCTGCGTCTGAGGGACGAATTCAGCTCCAAACAAAGCCTTTCAGATGTTTCCCAGGCTTCGAAGTCCAGACCTATTGAGACTTCGGGCTTGTCGAAGGTCTTGGGCACGCAGGGAGTGTCCTTTTCGCAGAGTCTGGACCATCTCTTGCAGACTACGAAGGAGATGGACCTGAGTCACTTGCCGCAGACTAGTGAGGAGGCAGGCGCAAAGCTGCAGGACACTTTGCTTAGGGCGGAGGCAGGATCGATAGTCGTCCTGCCACCACTTCACCTGCGAATCAGCACACTACGCATCTGCAACCCACTCACCCTCAAAGGGTCTCCCGGCACTATCTTAGAGCTGACCAGCGGCTCCATTGTAGTGGACTTCAGCAGTCAATCTCGAGAATCAATCTTAGGCCGGCCATCTGACCGAGTCGTGATCTGCGAGTTATCTCTCCTGTTCGGAACTGACAGGAGGTATTTGGACAGCAAAGCGCCTATGGCTCTCTTCGTAGTCGACACTCCTAACTCTTTTTTAGAGGTGCGGGACTGCGATATCAAGAGCTTGTCAACGGAACTGCATAATACTTCTGCAGAGTCTTCTGGACAGTGTCTTGTTCAAGATGTATGTTTGTGGGTGAATGGATTTTCCAGTCGCAGAGTGACGGGGGAAACTGGGTTTTGCAGCGTATTTATCACATCGTGCAACATTGCAGGGTTTTACGAGTTCGTGCGAGGGGGGAGTACGTGTCGAGTACAAGTGGAGAAGTGCCACATATCAGACTGCGGAGGCAATGGCATGACTCTGTGTAACCCCAGCGAGGCAATCGTGCACCAATCAGTAATCGAGCGATGTCAGGCCAGCGCCATTGATATTCGCCTGTCTGGGGAAGGTCCCAGGCCTAGCCGTGCCTCTCGCTCTGGGTCTCTGAGCACTAGCAAGGAAATCAACCCCAGGACTATTGCCATCACTGGAAACGACCTGAGAGCCACTGGGGCCTATGGAGTCACTATATGGGCAGAGCACCAAGCGGCTGTGCCTATAGCGGTCGCTATTAGCAAAAACAAGATTACGAACTGTCGCAAGGAAGGCCTGGCCCTGCGCCACCTCTCCCTCTGCGACCTCAACATCATTTCCAACGACTTCAGCGTGAACCAAGGCTCCGGCTGCTGGGTCCAAAAGGTCTACAAACTCTACTCCGAAAGCACCATCACCATTTCCCTCAACCGAGCCTTCGACTCCCATGCAGGCTACGGCATATATCTCTACGATACAGCGGGAGTACTGGATGGAAATGAGTGCTTCCGCAACAGCTGTAAGTGCTAGACAGTGGGAGGACTGATGATTGTGGGGTCTACAGGCAAGGAGGCGGATGTGTTGGCTCAGGACTTGGTGATTACTCACTGTCAGATTTACACCAATGGGGAGAATGGAGTCACGGTGCTGGACTTCTCGAGAGGGACGGTACTCATTGAGCACTGCAGAGTCAATGAAAACTACCACAATGGACTTTACTTCCTGCAAAGCAAAGACACAGCTCTCCTCGTCCCCAAATCAGACCAAGTGGCGCCGCACCTGGACAAAGGCACCATCAAAGTGCAGCACTGCGAAATCGCTCGCAACCGCCAGTACGGCATCACTCTTTCCATGATCCGCTCTTTCATCAGCCACACGACTATCGTTGATAATGGCGAAGGCGCGGTTTCGCTGGATGAGCGCAGTAAGCAACTTCTACAGTTCGACTCTCAGGACTCGGAACAGGTGAGGGACCGGGTGCAGGGGTCGATTGGGGGAGACTGGGGCCTGCTATACCCTGAGAAGCGAGGCCTGTGCGGTAGGTCCAGCTGTCTGCTCATGTAAAGGCTTAAGACATGGAATGCTTCTTAGAGGTCGGACCCTTCGTTCTGCGTCCTGCAGGCACCGGGCTCTTCGCAGGCTTTTTGACCGGAGCCGCCTTCTTTTCCTCCTGCGTCCGTTTGCTCTGTACCGGAGTAACCGACCTGACTCGCACATCCTTGTAGGACCGTTCATCCCTAGTCAACTTAGCCACAGAGTGGACCTTCATGCCGTGCACAGACCTGCCGTGACTTGCCTTTTTATCCAGCTGCGTAATAGGGGGTAGAGACTTGCGGTGTTTTTCAAAGAAGCTTTGCGGCTGCCTCAGTGCATCAGCTGGAGGGGTGTAGTAGTTCCCAGGGTGGACCCGCTGGCCGGACACTAAGGGAGTGCCGAGCTGCTGTTCGAAGGAATTGTCCACTAAGGGCGGCGGCCCGATTGCCAATTCGCTCTTATTAACAAGGTCTGAGTCCTTGTCCACTGGAGGCGGCAAGCCGGATTCCTCAGTTTCTGGCTTCCGTTTGGCACTCATACGGCGTTTTCTGAGCTCTCTAGGGTGCTCTACAAGCCGCACTGACTCACTGTCACTCTCTTGCGGCGCATTGATGATATCATCCAAAGTCACGTCTTTACTGCCTCTGCGCTCTGAATGTATCAAGCTGTACACCAGTCTTTCCCTTTCGCTGACCGGCATCACACTCTCGTCTCGGAAAATCTCCTCTAGGTTTAGTTCGCGGATGTCCAGTTCTCGCTTAGCGATGCTCACTAGCTTCTCTCGAAGCTTTTCCACCTTTTCCGGCTGCAAAAGGTGCTCACTGAGTCGTCCTTCTTGGTGCAGCTTCATCAGTTTCTGCACCAATATTTGCCTTTGCGACTCACTAATGATGGTTGGGTCCACTATGTTCATTAGTTCCAGTTGGTCTTCGAGTGGGTCTGCCGCTTTGAAGCTGAAATACTCAGGCAGAGGAGCTGCTAGGGGGGTGGGAGGGCCGGAGATAAGCTCTGCGGGGTCTACAACTTCGTAGTACCTGCGGTTTACGTCTCCGCAAAGGACGATCAGCTCCTTGGCAACAGTTTCCAAAGTGTTCACCAGCAGTTCAATATGAGCGTTTAACTTCATAGCTTGGTCCTGAGAGTCACCTCGCGAGTCGAGGTCTCCACTTTCCTCCATTTCCCCCATTTCATGTCCCTCTTTGAGTTCCGACTTGAGCGAGGACTGGAGGGAACTGAGAATGCTGGGGTTGCTGTTGATTTTCCGGTACTTGATCTGCTCATCCAGAACTTTGCTGGGCACTAGCGGCTTGAGGATTTTCCGTAGGTCTAAATCCAGGCATTGCAAGAAGTCTGTATAAGTCTCTCTGCAGCGACTTCGGAACTCTTGAACGACCAATGTGATTCGCTTAGTGGTTTTGTGCAGGGTTTGGCAGTCTTTCCCTAGTCTTTCTCGAACACTGCCCAAGTCGAGTTTGAGGGAGCGCAGTTTGTCGCGGAGCCGACGCAGCTGGTCAGGACGGAAGGAACGGCAGAGATGCAGAGAGCGCTCGAGACTGTCTTTGACTTGCTGGTCGCGCTCGTAGAAGTGGGAAGCGAGGGTGGCCAGTTCTTCGAAAGAGGCTACTTCTACAGCCACTTTGGAGGGCGTTGCCTGCCTAGACAGACCTGCACAATGTCCAGTTGAAGCGAGTCTAGCAGTCGAGTCAGTCTCTTGTGGTCCTGCGCACTCTCAGTGCTCAGCTGCTTCAGTCGCTGCAACTGCACAAATACCTTCGAGAGCACCATTTCAATTAGCTAAATAGCTCCTTCATCACTGTCTCCTTGCTAACCTGCGTGTAGCAGACTTGGCACTCATAGGTCTCTGTGAAGTGTGACTCCAGGTTGGCATACAGACATTTCTTGCAGCTCTCATGACTGCAGTGCAGGTACGGCAGCGTTTCCTCTATAATGGCGTCGTGCTTGCACTCAATTGCTGGTATTCTCCGCACGATTTCCAGGGTGGAACGGCCTTTGTTGACCAACGCCGCTCCTGGACATACCGGACACAGGGAGTCGAGTTGCTGGAAACAGGCCTGGGAGCAGACAGCGTGTACCTTCCACTGGCACTGCAGTAGGAAAGCAGGCTCTGGCCATAGAGGCATCAGAATGGGCCTAAACTTGGGCACTAATATGTTCTGCTTGCACTGGCAGCAGGCGAGCAGCAGCACACTGTAGCGCAAGTCGCGCGGCTGCACACAGAACGGCCAGGCCTGTTCTTCTCCCAGACCGTGGAGACAGGAAACTCGGTATTGCTCCAGTAAGGCTAGCAAATTCACCAGGCTGTCTATTTCCCTGCGCATGAACTGTCCTTTTATTTCTTCGATTTTGTCATAAAGACGTCTGTGAGTGTTCGTTTTGTCGATTTTCGCCTCATATTCCATACACGAAGGGCAGAATTTGCCCAATAGCATCCGCTTGTCGTCGTCCATCTGTATCTCTCCGTAGCATTGGAAGCGGCAAATGCAGTGCTTTTCACACAAAAACAGGCACAAAGGACTGCCAGGGGTCTCTCGGCCGCAGCCCAGACACGTCGGCACTTCGAAATCAGCCAGGATCTCGCCCGGCTCCATATCGAACTGGCGATCAAAGCAGCTTGCAGAGCAGCAGCGCCTGCCATCGTCCAGGTACCAGCTCGAGTCCGTGGGCAGTGAGTTGTGACACACAGCGCAGCTTATATATTTGCGAATTCGCTTGGACCCGAGACTGATATTTTCCTTTATTAAGGACTTGGTGCCTGTAAACGTGGAGTATAGCGCTTGATAATTTAGTTCTTCCGACCACTTCACTAGTTTCTCGAGAAGCAAAGCAACTCTAGTATCGTGCTTCAGACAAGCCAGCAGTCTCAGGACGTCTCTGAGTCCTCTGTCCTCTTCTCCCTGCACTGGGAAAGGCGCTATGCGCACTTCCTTCCCTGCAAGCACATAAACCATCCCTGGAGTCACCTGCAGTCCTTGCAAGTCTTCCTGTGCTGCAGCACACCGACTGAGCAGTTCCTCCAGCAAATTCATCATTTCATCCATAGGCAGTGTCTGTCCAGTGGTGCCCTTCACCTGCATCCACTGGGTTAAGAGCTGTCCGGACTCGTTGAACTCGATGGTAGTGCGGATAACGGATTCGAGGACTGTGAAGTTGTAGGTCTTGAGGGTGAGGAAGTGGGAAGAGAAGGCGGCTGGGCGGGAGAACAAGTCCTGAATGAAGGCTTTCCACTGTTCGAATTGGACTGCTGGCAGCTGAGTCTCGATCTGAATGTCGTCCATTTCTCGAAGTCTACACTATTGCTACTAGGTCTAAAACCGACTCGCCTCTTTCCCACTGCTACAGTGTCCCTGGCCTTGAGATTTCCCGTACATCCAGCCTGTCCTATAGTGTGTCTCGTATATTTCTATTCTTCGTGCAAAGCTGATAAAGTGTAGACATGTTGGTGACCAAGCGAATGCCAACCTCTGACGAAGGCTTCGTAGCGCAGCGATTCTTCCGTCTCGGCGCCTGTTCCTTCGGCATGGCTGTGTGGTTCGCCCTACTGGAGAAGTACAGCGAGTCGATCTTGTTGCACAGTGATAAAGTTGCAGTCTATATTCACACCCGATTGAGTAGTCAGGAAGACCTGAAGCAAGTGTATTTGTGGATGATTAACAAGGAAAAGTACTCTGAGAGGGAGAAGCTGAGCGTGTGGAACTGCCAGGAAGGACTGGGTCTGCTTCGGAGGATGTTGGAAAGTATGCTTGGAGCCTCGGCAGACTACCTCAATTACGGCACTCCGCAACTAACGACTCTATGCGAAGAACTCGATGTAGTGCTCAGAGACTCTCCAAGCAAAGAATCACTGAGAGGAAAGGTGACCGTGTGTCTGAAAAACACTATGGAAGGAGCGGTTTTGCTGTATGAAAACTACGCCTGGGAGGACTTCTACGACCTCAAGTGTGGCTGTCTCTATCTGAAATCAGCACTTCACTATCAACTCTACCAAATCGCTAAAAATCGCGTGATTTCCAGTCAAGAATGTGCGGACTCATTTCCTCAATGCGAACATAAAGTGGGAGCAGGCGTACATCTCTACCCATTAGTAGCTCGTGAGGCTGAAGAAAACTCCAGTGAGACCGGCCACGCAGTTTTTTTGGAAATGATAGGGAGCAACCGGAAGGATAGTGTTGTGATTGAGGGTGATGGCTGCGTGAATTGCCATAAAATAACAGAGAAACTGAAGAGTTTCTGCTCCAAAGGATGCAAGATGTGCGAGAATTGCTGGCTAATCCACTACTACTCAGCAGGCTTTGCCTGGTGTCCGAAGTGCAATAGGTTGATGACACAGCGGGGATTGGACGAGATTCGAAAGCGATTTTCCCACTACACGCACTTGCCACCTGCTCCCTATCAATGCACTTCCGAGGCCTTTCTTCACTGCACTATCTGCATCTCTGATAATACAATTGAAAGGGCGCTTATTCACACCAAGATGATCCATGTATGCGACGTGTGTGACAAGTGTTGGAATCACACAATCGTGGTAAGGGCGGAAACCAATTGCCCAAAGTGTAAAATGCCGCTTAGTTCTGCTGAACTAGAGGCCTTTAAAGTGATTCTTCAGCCTTTAGAGGAAGAACGCAAGGAGCCGCCCACCGCTTCCGTCCCTTTCTATAAAAGTGTCTGCCGTTGTCCCGGTCAGTCCAAATTACTCACTTGCCTTCACCTGAGCTCCACAGTAATGGCGTGGGGAGTGAATGGCTACACCTACTGCGCCGAATGTCTGCCTGCTAACTTACATTGTCCTCGCTGTCATGCATATGCTAACTTTCAGTGTATGGGGTGCAGTAGAGCTATCACCTTCGACCCGAATCAGCAGGAAGGGGCAGTGGAAGGACTGTGCAAATCAGGCTGCGTACTTTGCATTTGCTGTATCTACATGAGTAAGTTACTCAGTCGATTTAAGTGTGGAGTGTGTATGAAGAAATGTGTGGCTCGGCATCCTGATGACTTTGAAAGTAGACGAAACAGAGTGCAAATCGCATGCTGCAAAAGCAATCGACGTGGGAGGCTAATTCTGCATATCTGTGGGGCTTATGTGCATCCCGACTGCCTAAAGTGCAATATATGTGGCCAGTCCATCACTGAATCAGCACCTTCTACTAGCAAAAATCTCCATAGGAGTAAAACCACACTCGCAGAAAACTCGAGAAAATAAGCAGAAATAACTAAATAGGCTACTATAACTCTTTCTGATTGCAGAATACCTGTAGTGTAGACCTATACTCCACCTATCTATAAAGCTCAGAAATGGCTGAGTCCATGGTAGGCCACAGGTTCCTCCTGCCTGCCGGCAGTTCCCTGTCAGGTTCCTACCTGGAAGTACGCAGAATCGGTGGATACCCGAACTCTATTGCCTTCGCCTGTCTCTACCAATACATCGAGCAGTTTGTGGAAGAAGGCAATTCCACTCTCAAAGGACATTTCCTTCGTCTATTGGAGCCAATAAAGGGAGAAAGCGACCAAATTGCCACTTTTTATCGGTCGTTTCAAGCAAATGTAGACTGCAAATTGCTGCTTTCAGCTCAATTTTTCATAGGACTGACAGACGCTACTCTAAGACTAATCCAACGCATGAATCTGCTAATGAACACTGACTATCAGGCTGTAGAAACGCTGATAGTCCTAGCGCAGGAGCTGCATTGCCGAGGTCAGGTGATATTCCTCAGTCCCAACAGCTTTGAAACAAGGAGAAAAATCAACTTTGGCTTGTCTGGGCCTGAGCTAGTGACCATAGCAGCGAATTCCGAGCTGTATTTACTATACGACTACATAGCGAAAGACAGCTTTTTCCTGCCTGAGTGCCGCTGTCTCTCCCTGAAATACCACATCTTCGCAGACTTGCAGCGTGCATCTCGTTCCTACGCCTGCACTATCGCTCAACTAGCGGCGCATAACATCGCATGTTCAAGGTGCAGCCGGCCTCATACCAAATCAGACCTCGAGCGACTTTTATGCAGCAGTAACGACCATTTCACCCTTCAAACCGACCAATTAAAGTGCAGCCATACCTCTGAAGACTGGGGAGTTCTGTGCATGATGTGTGAATTCGAAATGTGTGGAGTTTGCTTTGTGGCCCAGGCGCTCACTGCTAAAGGGCCATTTTGTGCGAAGTGTAAAACTCCGTATGATCTTCAGGTGCCTTCGGTCCTTTCCAGGCACAGTTATGAGTGGGCGAAACGGTGTTTTAAGATTGCGATGGGGAATAGACATTTGGAGTTTAATGAGAAAAAGCAGGCTTTAGAGCAGCGGCTGATAGTCCCAAGTCGTAACTCGGTCATACCTTTCCACAGCTTTAGTCTTCCTCAAAAGAGTCGGTCCGAATTCCACTCCTATTTCCCCCCTGCTCCGCAACATGTCCAGGCAAAGCGAGAACCAGAGGGAATGTTTCTCCTGAGGAAATGCAAAAACTGCACCCTGCTAGTCAATTACTCACTTTGCAGTATGGGCTGCTACTGCATTGCCTGTGCAGTTGGAAATATCTATTCCTCCATTGATCTTCAGAAAAAGTGCTTTGGATGTAATGAGTTTATTGACTCTTTCCTGAAGGAATATATGGACTGCAAGGGATGTAGACAAGTAGTGAAAGGCTTAGATATGGCATATGTATGTTTACGGTGCAAATATACAATCTGTGAATTGTGCTTTGTTACCTTGGAAGGACGAATTCCACTATGCAGCACCACTCAAGTTCCTCACCATTTGAACATCCTAGCGAAGCTGAAGTCCTTAGAAAAGCGGCTGGGCAGAAGCGGCTCGCTTCCTGTTAGCTCTTACTCCTCCTAAATACTGACTTCTCCATCTTATTGTTGAATCAGACCTGCACATGTCCAAGGCTTTCCCCGTCATTGGCCCTCGCTTTGCGGTTCCTCCTGCCTCAGGCGCGGCTACAGACTTCCTGGAAATGAGGCGAGTTGGGACCTACCCCAACCAACTCCTACTCGCAGGTCTGGCCTGCTACGTGGAAACCCAGGTGGACAAGAAGGAAAGTTTCGACTTGAAAGGGTTATGGAAGCAGGGAAGCGACCGCAGCATTACAGAGGAATTCGAGCGGGAAATCGAGCAAAGACAGCGCGAAGGCCCGGATAATGAGGGTCTGCAAGACTTGCTTGTGAGAGTGGGTTTGTGGATGGACGAGAGAGATGCTTGGCAAGTGTCCAGCACAGGCCAAGCAATTGCCAGTCTACAGCGTCTACAAGAGGCTTTAGATGTGAATATCAGTTTGTTCTCTTCGACCCAGGACTTCCCAGCCATCAACCTAGGCACAGTCCTGCTCTCTCACCACTCTAGTCAGACACGCGCCAGACTCACACTGTGCATTTGCGAGGATGTCATCTTTCTCCTCTACCCCTACATCTCCCCGAGCAACTGTGTTCGACTTGCCTGTGGCCACCACATTTTCAAGCACTTGATTTATGCACAGGTCTCTGAGCGAGTTGGAGACTTTACAGTCTCTGAGCAGGATCTAGCGGTCCTCAGAGTCAATTGTTTGACTTGTTTTCAGACTTCCACTGTTCGACTAAAGCCGCAAGGCACTAAATTCGTATTCGAAGGGACATATTTGCCTGATGAAAAGAACTGTGAGCACCATGTCGCCCCTATGGAGCGATTCCGCTGTCAGTGCAATGCTTACCAGTGCAAAGAGTGCGCCTTGTCCAGAGCCTTGACAGTCTCAGGACCCTCTTGCAGACAGTGCGGAACTTCCTACCTCGACGACATCGACAGTCTAGTCTGCACGAAACAGTATAACTGGCTTCGACCCTATCTCAGCATCATTACCCGCAACAGACCAACTAGAGACTTAAGCAGTCTGCCGAACTCTACCTTTAACCACTTGCAGAACTCTGGCCCTTGCCTCACCCCCTTCTCCAGCTTTCACTCCACATCTGCTTGCGAAATATGTCATCAGGAAGTCACCCTTGATTCTCCCTGCCCCAACCACGACTGCTGCCTCAAATGCCTAATTGCTGCAATCTGCGAAAGCTTCGATAAGTACGAGTGTCCTGTTTGCAAGGTAAATGTGAAGAAGTTCTATGAAGAGAACAGGAAGTGCAGCAAGTGCAAGAAGCCCTATCATAGGGAGGAGATGTTCTTCCTATGTGCAAGTTGTCGAATGCAAGTGTGTCCGAAATGTGTTAAGAAAAATAAAGACGCGTATAGCAAGTGCAGCGTCACCGGGAGAGTGCATAAGGTGTATGGGGATAAAGTCGACAAGATTTTGGGACCGAATTCTACGTCTTTTCGCTAATTTAGCTCTTTTTGGGAGATTGAGGCAACTTTTTATTTGCAGAGAGGACTGAAGTGGTTCAATAGGCCCTCATTCGCTGGATTAATAGTCCTTTAAATTACCACAAACCACAGTTTGTTGTTAAAATTCCCGTATTTAATCGAGAATTAAGCTGAATTAGGAGAAAATCAGACAGTTGTATTAGAAATGCAGACCCTCCAACAGGGAAACCTGCTACCTACCCCTCCAAAGCTATCTAGTATGGACCTGCTCTAAGCCATACCTGCTCCTCTATAATGCTGAACCCCAACACGCCCTACGTCTGCCCAGCCTGCGACGTAGCCACCTCCTCCACCTCCAAGCTGCACTGCCACCTCGAGCGCCACCTCGGCCAGCGTCCCTTTTCCTGCCGTCTCTGCCCTAAGAAGTACGTCCTCAAGTTCGAAGCCAACCGCCACATCAAGGAAAAGCACCTCAGAGACGATGTGGACTCTATCAGGGAAGAAGACCCGAATTACCAGGAAAACCCAATAGTGTCGATTCGGTGTTTGAGGTGCGGAGGAGTGATTACTTCCCGAGACGACCTGAAGCAGCACGCACTGAAGCACAGCGGAGTGCGGGAGGACGACGAGGCCAGGGCGGAGCGAAGGGACAGAGACCGGAAAAGAGCACAAGTCAAGGAGGAGCCGAGTTTGCGGAAAATGGTGACTGCCAGGTGGAAGTGCGTCATATGTGGTGAAATGCAGCCCGACCTAACCGAAATGACCTACCACTTGAATGAACACATCCACTGTTTGACCTATATTTGTGCAGTCTGCGACTTGCACTGTGAGAGCAGGACCAGTGCTTTGCGGCATTTGGTGGAGAGACATGAGGGAGGCGCGCAGTTCAGAGTAGTGGAAGCGGAGGAAGTGCGGAGGGAGTGGACGTATGTGTGTAAGTGCTGTGGGGATGACATTGGCAGTATGCATGCGCTCAGGATACATATAGAACTGCACTATACGTCGCCGGACTCGGAGTTGGCGGGGATAAAGTGTGCGTAGATAAGCGCTATTTCCATATAGATATGGACCTATTTCCATATCTGAGAACAAGTCCTTCCTATTGACTGAGGCAATACGCCTGAGTCTACATCTGTAACGGTTCATTACTACTGCAGTCGTATGCCCTAAAGCTTCTCATCTAAGCATAAAGTCCTTTCAGTGGGATATGTTAGATTACCTACGCCGCAGCCTGCCTTGCTGTGTGCCTAAGAACAGGCTGCAAGCCAGGCAGCCGCCTTGGTCGCCTCGACACTGGTTGCAGACTTGGTGTCCGCAGGGAGGTCGCTCAGGAGCGAAATTCCGCATACATATGGCGCACTTCCGTCTGCCGGTCCCTAGCGCTACTTCTATGTCTCTGGTCACGATGCAGCCTCCGCAGGCCTTGCAGACCACGTCTTTTAGGGCCGTTTGCCCTGGGTAAATCCCTAAAGAATTTCTAAAGCAGTCACAAGAACACACAAAAGTAAGCTCCAAGCCACATTGCGTCCAGCGTCCTGTCGCCAAGTTCTCAATTGCGCACCCACAAAAGTGACACTGAAACAGTGGATTGTGCCTAATCAGGAGAGTCTGTGCAAAGGACAGGTCACTCTGTACGCCTCTAACTGCCATATCCGCCATAGGCTCATTGGCAGGCGCTTCTTGGTCCAGTATTGGTAAAGCCCATTCCAGCCTTCGCATGTAGCAATTGATTCCTTCGAGGGAGTTGAGGAACTCCAAGTCGGAGCAGAGCTGTGGGGTCAGTTCAGGCAGGGGAGCGGAGGACAGACACTGCACTGAGCAGAAGTCCTCAGTCTGCACGTCTCCCTGGTAGTCCAGGCGCCAAGCGTCGGAAGTTCGCAGGTCGAAAGGCTGTTGACAGGTGGAGCAGGTCTTTCGGACTAAAGGAGGCTTTTTTATGATGAGACGCCGCTTGGGAGGAGCGGGCTGGACGTTCCTAAGACACACTGGACATTGGTTGTCAGTGGGCAGTTGGTAGTTACTGGCCAAGTTCACCAAGCAGCCTACATTGCAGAAAAGGTGTTTTTCGCAGACATCAATGACTTTCTTGCCTCTGCCCAGCTCAATTCCCGCTCCACAGGCACTGCAAGGGTATTCCACCCTGCCCACTACGCCTGCATCCCAGAGTCCTTCCAGTTCTCGGTGGATTGTAGCGTAATCGGCAGCTGCCATAGCACGGGATAGACTCGCTAACTGCTGGGAAGGGTCGGGACGCAGTCGAGAGGCGAGTATCTGTGCTAGGTCTGAGGGAGAGGGTCGGAGAGCTGGGTCCGAAGTGAGCATTTCCTGCAGGATCTGCTGCAGTAGTGAGGAGGAACTGAGGCTTTGGACCGTTTCCTCCAGCTGGTCACAGGGCAGGAAGGAGTCGCACAGCTCTGGAGACAGCATGGTCACAGCCAATAGGCCCAGGGAGTAGACAGCTGCTTTGCCGTAGTCCACTTCCGCTAGGGCTCTTTGGCCGCTCAGCCATTGCACGTAGTTCCCCTTCATTTCAGGACTGAAAGACGCAGGGTCCAGTCTTCCAAAGTCCACGAACTCCCTCCTTCCCCAGGACTTCAGTTGAAACGTCCTGTCCACGAAAGCCACGCTTTCTCCACTGACATCCACACAACACAGGTCCTGACTAGAACTCACTGTAGCTGAAAGGTGCACTAAAGCAGCTGTAATGTCCTTCAGTAGGCGGAAAACCTCTTTCACTGTCCAGTATGCGCCGGCCTTCCTTCGGCTCTGAGTCTCACTCGCGACTGTTACATCAGTGGCTTCGATTTCCACAGTGACTACTGAAAGCAGTTCACTGCGAGTGGTGCGACAGGCGAGGAATGGGCAAAGCTGGGGGTGGCGAGTGGCTGCAAGGCCTTCTTGTGCTGCTGCGAAGCGAGTTGCAGCCTCTGTTGTATAGAAGAAGTACTGCGCCACCTCCACCGCTTTGCCCTGGTCTGTTGTGCGTCTGGACTGCTGCCGTCTTCGAGTCTGTCCAGTCGCCATCTACAAATAGTGAATAAGGAACTAGGCTACTTGCCAAAGGAAGAGGAGAATATTTGCTGAAGCATGCGGATGATTTCGGGTTCCCCGCGCATACACATTACACAGCTCTCCATCTCTAGCATACATCTGCGGCAGAAGGAATGCCCACACACAGGCCGCTCGCCCACCTCAGCACCGCAGTTTTGGCAGAGCGGGTCTCCCCCTCCAAGTGCTGAAATGATACTGGAGCCCTCGATTTGCCCTCCACATGGACAAGATGAGCCTGGCACCCTACGTAGACAGTCCACGCCACACACTATTTTCAGCACTTTCGAACACACTATCATTCGGGTCGAGATCAAGCTGCGTAGTTCTTTGTGACAGGTATGACAACGGTTGTCTCGAGAGAACGTTCTTACAAACGTTTCCACTGAGTGCAGTTCATGTGAAGCCAATAAGTCTTGTTGAGACTCTGCATCCAGTTGGCTATAAGTGTCTTCAAGCACTCGCGATCTGGCGTTGAATATAGGAACCATTTTGGACAAAGCAGCCATTGCCTGATCACGTATATCGACAGGCTGCGGCACTACAGGCCTAGGTGCAATTGCAGGTTCAGCCTGCAGCCCCAGACAAGCCTGCGAACACACAGTCTGTGCCTTGTTAAATAAACTGCTTCCCACTAGATCCATTCGCCAAGTTTCCATTGAATTTGCTTCGAACTCTCTTTGACAGGCCTCACACACTCTAGTGGCGTTCTTGGACTTGGGCTGAACCCGAAGTCTGCGCAGGACAGGCTTGACTTCGCAGAGAGGACAGTGGGACGTGTCTGCTTTGCAGGCTTTAGTGCAAGAGGAGGAGTAGCATTGTGGGCTGCAGAAGATATGTTTGGGACAGGGACTGACTGCCGAAGGCTCACTTGTGGTTATTGGATTTCCGCAATCGCTGCAGAAATAGGTCACTTTTGCATACAAATTGAGGCTATCTGCAATAGTCAGCGCAATAAGTGCCTCTGCTAAATGGTCCTCTCGAACAAGCTGATTCAGTATAGAAACTATAGAGAGTTCTGAGCGTTTAGCCAATAACTCCACTAGTGTTAATGCAGTGTGGACAGTAACTCTACTTTCCACTGAGCTGTCCAGCATCCTTTCCAGTACCTTTCTCAGTCCTTCTGGCAGCACTGTATCGCTTAACACCTCTTCAAGGGCCTGGCAACTCAGGACTTTTTGAGTTTTCGCAGGATTCAGCAAACTCAGAATCAGCACTGCAGCTGAAAATACCGCCGCAGCGACTAGATCTGTCTGCACTTCCGCCTCTTTCCCTAGTGCCCAATCCGCATAGACTTGCCGCATCTCTGGACTCAGAAACCTGGGCTGAACAGACTCGAAATCCACGCCTGCAGCACTATGCCACCGCCTGACCTTGACCAGTTCCGCTCTGTACTCTATGCCAGCAGGACTGAGATCTGAGCAGTACATAGCCTAGGGAGATCCTACCTGTGTTCCTGCGTACTCCACCGCTGTCAGTACATCTCTCAACACAGCAATTCCCTCCTGTGCACTCCACAGTCGACCTTCACTCAGTCGTGATACAGTTTCGTCCTCTAGAGTGACTTGACACAGCTCTGTTTCCAGGACGAAGAAGTGCAGGAGGCCTTGGGTCCAGCTGTTTGTGATGTATATCGGGGAGATGTTGGTGTGTTGGAGACTTGCAGCTTCTTGGCGACTGTCCCTGCACCGATCTCTGTCTTCCTCACTATGGAACAAGTAGGTGTAAGCTTCATTTCCGCTTTCTAAGTTGCGATGCACTGTCAACTTCCCCAATTTGTAGAGCAGCTGCCAGTCCTCCTCCGCCATATACCAATGGCAGAGGAACTCGACTCCATTCCTTCCCCCTTTGGCAAGTTCTGCTTTAACGTGTTGTCGCCCCTGCCAGTCACCACGCCGATGAGACTGCCAGTGCAGAAAGACCAGGGACAGGTGTCGCCGCAGGCTTGGTCAATTACGCCGATGTTCACCTTGGGCAGGCAGCCCGCAACTGTGGAAAGGCAACTTGCGAAGGTGGACTTTTCTGAAAGTCGGAGCTTTCAAGCGGCGGAAATGCTTGTTAAAGTTATTCGAGAAGACGTGCAGCCTGCTCTAGTGGAGGCCTTACACCCTGTGAACCCAGACGGGTGCAACTGCTCCCGCTCCCAGTGTCTGAAAATGTACTGCGAGTGCTTTGCTGCCAAGCGCTACTGCACCGGCTGTCGCTGCGACCACTGCTGCAACGTCCCCGAATTCGAATCTCGCCGCCAAGACGCAATCTCTATAGTACTGGAAAAGAACCCTATGGCCTTCCAGCCCAAAGTAGCAGGAGACGAGCAGCCACGACACCAAGTCGGCTGCAACTGCAAGAAAAGCGGATGTGTGAAAAAGTACTGTGAGTGCTTTCAGCGAGGGGCGGTGTGCTGTGACTTGTGCAGGTGCGTGAGTTGCGAGAACAACGGGGAGAAGCGAAAGAAGCAGCGGAGACATTAGCGTAACAATGGTAGATGAGGTTAACTGTGAGTGCTAGACAGATGAGGAGGAGCTGGCGGCTCTGCGCAGGAAGTATATCGATAACCCGGCTGCCAAACCCAGACATACGAGTAAGCCGGGCAAAGACACTTCGCACCAGTCAGAAGCGTTAAATCCAATGCTCAGCAGCTCGAGTTCCAAGCTAGCACTGGACCTGCCTGAGGTCCTGAGACAAAAGATCAAGCATGAGCAGGAGCGGGAAGAGGAACTGAACCGCCAGATCGAGATGTACCAGTTGAAGATTGAGGAGCAGCGGGGTGAGAGGAAGAAGCTGGGAGGCATCAATGCAGCGCAGGAAAACCAAAAGCAGCTCGCCAAGCAGGTCAAAATTCTTGAAAACCGCCTGGATAAGGCCAACCAGAAGTTCAACCAAGCCGTCGCCCGCAACAAACACCTCCGCGACGAAATCGACAAACTCCGCAAGGAAAAGAACATCTACGAAGCCACGTACAAGAAACTCCAGTCCGAACTCGAGGAAAAGAAGGAGGAAATGGACACCGCCCTCGAGTCCGCCTCCAAAGCCTACGAAAACCGGCAAAAGGCAATCCAGCAGCTGGAGGAGCTGAAGGAAAAGAACGAGAGGGAGCAGGAGCAGTACGAGCAGGAGTGGACTGAGTTGCTGGCTCAGATCGAGCAGGAAAAGAAGAAAAAGGAATTCATTCAGCAGCGCGAAAAGGAGAAAATCACCGAGTCCAATGTCGCGGAAATCGACCCAGAAGACGAGCAAAAGATCAAGAACCTGGCTCGACTGGCGGAGGCGGAGAAGAGTTCTACCAGTGCAAGTCTCGACATGGTCAAGAGCTACGAAGAAGCACTAGAGAAAATCAAGCAGGAAACAGGCGTCGAAAGTCTGGATCAATTGGTGGAAGCCTTTGTCCGCTATGAGGAAAAAAACTCCGCCTTGCTCAAATTCGTGAATGAACTCTCGGAAGAGATTGAGAAGGTAGAGCGGGATATCGAGGAGACGAAGGAGCAAATTGAGAAGTATAAGGAAATGGGCGCCGTCACGGACACTGAGAAGAAGCAGACACTCATTCAGTTGGAGAAGAAGCTGGCCAGTATGGAGTTCAAGAACACCATTAATGAGCAGAGGAAGAAGGAAAGCATGAAGACGATTGCGTTTATTAAGGAGCAGCTGAAGCTGTTTCTGCAGACTCTAGGGGCCGAGGAAAGTCTCCTCGCCGAAATGGACCAACAAGGCCTCACCGAAGACAACATGATGAAATACCTCAGCGAAATCGAACTCCGTGCAAACAAAATCATCCAAAGCTACGCACTCATTCAAGCGCAAAAGCTGCAAATTGATTCCATTCTCAAAGATGACCCGACACTGCATAGAGCCAATATCGCAGCGCTAAATAACGTGATGGCGCTGGGCTCCCAGACCACTCCCAACACTGCGCAGGTGCGGATCGACCCTCCGACTGTTCGTAAGTCCTAGACAGCTGAAGAGGAAGACGATGGTGCAGATGGAGATGAAGGCGAAGCCCCTCTAAACGCCGAAGAATTCCGCCAGCGTGCAGAAAAGAACCTGATCAACTTCAAGTTCGGCAAAGCGCCAACGAAGTCCCGACCCACGGGCAAGCGCGCTAATAAGAAGTAGGACTTACGCCTCTGGGAAGCCGCGGGTGCGGATCAGGGACTGAGAGTTGGACTTCAGTAGGCGCCCGGTGTTTGTGGCTACCTTGCGGATGTGCAGGTTGCTGGCTTGCGACTGGATATTGGCGCTTTGGACTTCGTTGGAACTGGTGGCGTCTTGGTTTTTCACCTCTTCCTCAGGCTTCAACAAGTCCGGGTCCTTGGGAGGCGCGAATATCGAGCCTTTCTGGAAGTAATGGACCAGAGTGGTCCAGCGGTAGTTATGTCTGCGACTCCCCTGAGGCGGGTCTCTGTGCTCCATCGGGTTAAAGCCCTCCGCCGCCAGTTCCGTGGGCTTCAAAGCCACAGGCTGTTTGGGCTTTTCAGGCAGGATATGGACGGCTTTGAGAGAGTCAGGAGGCGGCGGCTCCACATCTTTATCCATCAACTTGTACGTATCAATCGGCGCCCAGTACTTTTTGCGCTGTTCCACCTCAAGATGCGAAGTCAAGGACGGAGCAGTAGTGAACCCTGGGCGCAAGCGCCAATACTCCGGCTCATATTCCGCGAACTTCGGCAACTCCTTCCCATGAATCCCAATCGCAGTACTTGAAAACATCTTCAAGTTGTACTCATTGGTGGCTTTCCTGCGCCTCGCAGCCACTTGTCGCATAGTGACGTTTTCCTGCCCTTCTGGTACGATCCAGATGTGCTGGCCTTCGCGGGTGAGCATGTGCTGCTCCCTGCCCACATGTGCGTAGTTCTTCTTCTCATGTAGTTCCTTGAGCTGGGTAGAGGGTACCATGGTCTTTCGTTTGGCTTCGTCCATTTCGCTTTTGGTCCGGTATTCTGGTTTTTCGGTGTATTGGCAGGTGGGAGGCCGCTCGGTCTTGTTGATTTCTCCGATGGCAGGGCCGAGACCGACGCCTTCGCGTTTGGCAGCTTGCTCCATTTCCAACTTTTGAGCGCGGGTGGGGAAGCTGAGTAAAGCGTACGGGGCTGATTTGGGAGGGAGGTGAGAGTTCACTTGGATGGTCATAGGGTGCAGTCGGTCCCAGTCTGCCTTCATTTTCCTCATGTGCTCGACCTTCTCCTCACTCCTCACTCGCTTGAGTTCCGAGTAAGTCTTAGGTCGCTCCCCCAGGTCCTGCACAGGGTACTTGGGGTAGGTGCCCAGGAGGCCGCTGTAGTCGTCTCCGTCGATAGTGACTCCTCGCACACTCATTAGCCGCTGGGAGCGGTGTCGAAGGGCGTTGTCCGCTCCCCAGCGAAACTTCTCAATGATGCCCTCCTCGAGTGCCTTTTCTGCTGCCTTTCGCTCCTCAGGCTCCAGTCTTCCGTTCTTGTCTGCGTCGAACTTCCTTGATAAGACCATGTCCTGTCCACCCACCTTCCCATCCCTATCCAAGTCATAGCTGAGGTCTGGGATGCGCTCGACCTTGCGCTCTTCCACCATCTGCGTGTGAGTGCGAGTGCTGGGTCCCACCTTCCACCCTGGAGGCAGCTTGATGTCTACAGGGGTGAGGGAGGACTTGGGAGGGACTTCCTTGCCCCAGATGTCGAAACGGGGCGGAGCGTGCGCTGTTTCCATATATAATCTAGGCCTTTCCCCTAAGGAATTAGCGTATACGGACTACTGGGAGGCTGGTGTGCGGTTGGGTATTGCATAGTTGCACTGATACAGACGAAATGGCAGTTTGTATGTATTATTTGTCAGTGGAAATGCGAGTTTTGGGACGATTTTTGTATGTTTTCTGGCAAAAAGGTACAATTTCAGCTGTTTTTCTGAATAAAATTACTTTAAAACAGTCAAGATTATGGATTTTCAATGTAAATATTAGCAATCAGCTCAAATTCACGCCAATTTCTATCGTATCTAAGTCAAACGCTGATATTAGCCCACAATTTCACTGCTTTCCTCATTTTCACTAGATAACCAATCAAAAATTTGGTACCAAAATGCAGAAAATATAATACGTGCGTCGATAATAGCGAGAAAGGCAGCTAACTACAGCATTTCTTCTTCTTCTTTGCCTCTACTCCAGTGTATCGCTTGAGGTTCCCCTGCGACGGCTTGACTCCACAGTTCTGCCTACACCCTACATTGTCCGCGAAGTCATACAAGCCCTGCTTAATATTGCGCATTATCATGAGTGCAGGGTCGAGGAAGCATTTCTCCACGTTAAAGCCGGACTTGGCACTGGCTTCCAGGTACTCGAGGCCGTTGGCAGTGGCGAATTGCTGGGCTTCTTCGGGGGAGACTTGTCGCCTATATAGGGATACTCGTCTGCGAGGTCGACTTTGTTCCCCACCATCACGATTGTCACCTGCGGGGAGGTGTTCTGCTGGGCTTCCTTGAGCCAGTGGCCAATGCTTTCAAATGTGTCCCTATTCGTCACATCGAACACCAGCAAAGCAGCCGCCGACCCCCGATAGTAAGCCCTCGTTATGCTCCTAAAGCTCTCCTGCCCCGCAGTATCCCACACCTGCAATTTGACCGGCTCCCCCTCTATCTGCACTGTCCGCGCGCCAAACTCCACTCCAATAGTCACGTCGTGCTCCAGCTTGAAGCGCTGGTCTGTGAACTGCAGTAGCAAGCACGACTTCCCCACTGCCGAGTCGCCAATTACTATATACTTGAACAGGTATGCGATGTCGGACATTACTACGCAGCCAGCCATTCTGGGGTGATAATCAATGGCACAGCTCGGCTCCTTCAAGGCCATTACGTCCAAGCAGGACGGTAGGTGCTAGGTAGACTTGCTGACCAAGGGGTACTGCTTCGGCAACGCCTTTGCCCTGGCGCTCTACAACCGAGCGACTACCGGAGTGGCATTTACGGGCAAAGTGGCGACTCCCCATGGAGGCGCAGCCCCCGCTGCCTCAGTCCTCCTCTCCTACCGGCATAAAGACCTGTTGGTCAAGGACACTATCGAGAGTGCTGGGCCTATCAAGGTCAATGTCGAGTATGTGCCTCCTAAGACTAAGGACTTGACGCTGTTCGCAGAGGCTTCCTACCAGAAGGGAGTGATGGCTGGGTCAGCTTCAGTGCAGCAGCTCTTTTCCCAAGCCCGCTACAAGTTCACAGCCTCGAATGCACTAGTCTTCGGCCTGTCCCTCGTAGCAGGGCAGACTGACAAGGGTGTGGGTCTGGACCTGGGCTACAGTGTGACGGATAAGATATTCACCAAGTACGACGCACTTGCGTACTTGCACACTGGCGATACTCGGCTCGCCTTGAAGCACGTCAGCAAGCCTGCAGCTGCCCCCAAACTCGGAGGACTCGCGTTTTCCATGTTCCAGCAGGTCAAGCCGAAGTTGGCGGTGGCTGGGAAGGTCGCCTACGACAACGCTGCAGAGCAGAAGCTGACTTGGGAAGGCGGTTTCCGCTTGGAAATGACACCCAATAGATCTGTAGGTGCGAAGGTCAACTCCGACCTGACGGTCAGTTTCCGCTCGCGGCAGAAGCTGTGGGAGTATGTGACTTTGGTCTACTCGATCCGGAGGTCCAAGGACAAGGCTGGACTGGATGCAGGGTTCAAGCTTAAGATTAACCCTTAGATAGGGAGAACTCAGGTAAGGCCGGATGGAGACTTTGTGGACTCTGCTGATATAGCCAGTCTCGATATTTGCCTGGGAACAGCTGAGATATATACAGCTTTTGAGAAAGTCTCTATATCTGTTTTGCAGTTTCCCGCTTCCTTATATCCCTTCCTACCTACCCAAACAAGGACCTAAGAACTAGTCACCAGTCCACTGCACCCATGCTCAGACTAATACCCCAGTGATCTGGTCCTCTTGGCGCCAAGCAGACTGGTCTAACAGGACTCTGCATCTCCCGCGCTAATGGAGCCCATGGGTGAGGTAAGCTAGAAGCACCTTTAGTCGTCATCCGAGTCGTCTCTTCTACGCTTCGGCCGGCCGCGCTTCGGGGGCTCCTCGTATTCCTCCTCAGAGCTTTCCTCTTCCTCCAAATCTTCATCCGAGAAACTTTCATCGTCGTCATCGATTTCGGCGGCTTCATCGCTGTCCTCCTCACTAGAGTTCAAAGCCTTCAGTGGCTCCGGCTCACTTGAGTCCTCTTCCTCGTCCTCGTCCGGCACAGGAGGGGGCGGCAGCTTGGCCTTCTTCTTAGGGTCGCTGGGGTCAACCTTTGCGTCAGGAGTGATGACGGAGGCTAGTGGCTTCTTTTGGTCGGACATGCTTTATCAGCCGTCCCTTGCCGCCAACTTCCCTCTTATAAAAGGGCGGGGAAATCAACTTGCTGTACTGAGGGGAACGACTGCTACCTGCATAAAGTGGGAATTCTAAGGGATTTCAGCCCTTTGATCATCACCCTTTCCATAATCCGCTTCCCATAGCTCGTCCAGCTAAATCCTCGAAGAAAAGAATTGGCATTCTCAAGTCGCACTAGACAGACTCAGCAAAAGTAAGCTCAAACTTATGGACTCAGAAAGCCAAGTCCCAATCTCAACCTCTCAAATAGCGAATATTTGTCCTTTTCCCTTTGTGAAAAGTGCTTGATTTCGCGGTAGCCTAAATCCAGTGCATTGGGAAACAGACATCATGTGGCTAATTTATGGGCGGAATTGGATAGTCTTTGGTAAAGGCTGGAAGCAAATTTGTGAGTGCCTTTTTAGTGCTTGGACAAAGCAGGGTTTGAGGATATATGGCGGGAAAACCGCAGTCAGAGAAAAGAGTAGTAAAGCATTTTAGACGCTGCGACTACTAATTAGCGGAGAATCGGACGTCTAATTTGCTTATCTGACTACGTAATTCCACTTGCATTGTCTAATTTACGCCTAAATGGCTTTTATATAATGACATCAGCAGCTATTTCCAAAAACTTCTGATCTTGACGGAAAATACGTCCATCATCTCCTATGAAATCAGTCCCCAGGCTGACTTTTGCCACTTTCCCTTAGAAGCATCTGATAGTTCCTAGTGAAATAGAAGCCTCTATGTTAGTGTTCCTAACTAGGCGCTCGCACTGCACTGATTACAAGGTAGAGAAACCCATCAGGGTGACTGAGAGTCTTCCAAGCCCACAGCAGCGGCGTATCCCCAGGCACAAGCACCCCCTGGCAAGTCACTTCATGTCCCGCTTCCAGCCAGTGCTCCACGATTTCCCCCACTGTGGCCAAGGCTCCATCCAAGCGACAGCAGGGAACAGGCTGCAGAATCATACCAATCCGAGCGTCGGAAGTGAATGCTTTGATAGGAATTCGCTTGATTTCGCTGGGGTCGGGGGAGCAGTATCGCTCCATTACTTCCCAGTAGCGCTCGAAGTCGCCGTCACAGATACTGCGCCAGAGTCGCTCTTCACTTTCCTTGGCCATGGTCATGATGGACTGGGAGGAGCCCAGCAAAAGAGCTGTAGCTTCTTTCAGCGAACTAATGAAGCTGATTCGAAGCGATTTGACTCCTTGGTATGGAATCAAAGTATCGGCAGGGAAGGCTCGGAAGTGGATCTGCAGCATCCAAGGCAGTGCGAGTAGCTGTCCGCACAGTAGATCCGCCAGCACTCCAATAGAGTACTGCCACTTCAGCGGAACTCCGTTGTAAGACAGCCAAATTTCCTCTCTCTGGAAGCCTTCCTGGGTGTAAGTCCCGAAGTGCTCAATCAAGCGGTCGAGACAGAGGGCCAAGTAAGCATGTCGGTTGAGCATGAGGTAGAGAGGGGCGGGCTGGTCTAGGGAAGCGATGTCGTGGCTTGCGAGAGTTACGCAGAGAGGCAGAGCGCCTTTCCACACTTCTTTCTTGAGACGCAGGTCGTCCATACTATTAGAAGCGATTAGTGCCACTTGGACTCTTCCTTGTGCTTCGCTTCTACAGAGCTGGGACGACCTTCCGTCAGTTTCATTCTGCTCTGGAAGTCGTTGTAGTCCACGGACCCTAGTTTGAGCGGCACAGCACTGCCTTCCTGCGAGTTGCACATAGTAGTGGACTTCGAGGCTGCATCCACTCCCACTTCTTTCCCAGTTTCCAGGATACTGGTCAGCTGCACAGGTCTGGGCTGCGTATGATGCATATGGTTGCACTCCGAGTTGGTAGGGTAGATGTAGGCAGACAAATCCGGGACTCGGAAGACATGGTCGTCATCGCCTTCTGCGAAGAAGGAATGCCGCAGGGCTTCTAGGGCTGTTGTGCGCTTCGTTGGGTCGTATTGGAGCAGGCCTTCGAGTAGGTTTAGAAAGGCGGAGTTCTTGGGGTCGTTCCCTACAACGTCTGTGAGCACTCGCCGGCCTTCGACTGGCTGCTTGAGACGGTACTCTCTGCAGTCCCGAGTGAAGGAGAAGTAGCTGGAAGTGCGAGGACTGGCGTGGATCATGTTGATAGGCGGCGGACCTTTCAGCTGCACAATGTGCGCAAACACCTCCCTCTTCTTGCGCCCGGGAAACAGCACCTTCCCAGTGTAGAGCTCGACCAAGATGCAGCCCACACTCCACAAGTCCACAGCGTGTGTGTACGGCTGCACCTGCAGAAACACCTCCGGTGCTCTATAGAAGCGACTTTGGATGTAGCGGTACGTGTCTCCTCCGTTCCTACACGCACTCCCGAAGTCAATTATCTTCAAACCCCAGCGGTCTGCTCGCTTCAGCATGATGTTGTCCGGCTTCAGGTCGCAGTGCACAATGCGCAGGCCGGGGAGGGAGATGAGGGTGAGGCCCATGAAGAGCTGCCAGGCCACTTTGCGGATGTCGCTGAGGGGCAGACCGGCCATGTCGGTGCCTCGGAGGACTTGCAGCAGGGTTTTTTCCAGGTACTCGAAGACGATGTAGCCTTGGCCGGACTCTACGAAATAGTCGAGAATGCGGACAATGTAGCCTCGCTGCGTGTCCACCTTGTTGAGCAGCACCACCGTTTCCACTTCATGAAAGAACGAGTTGAGGTGCTTGCTGATAATCTTCACAGCCACTTTCGCGCGCAGCCTCAAGTCATACGCCTCCACCACATGGCCGAAAGACCCCCTGCCAATGAGGTGCAGCAGCAGGTAGCGGCCGTCCTTCACAGTGCGGTTCAGCTTGGGCGGCGGCTGCACTTTGCGCTTCTCCACTTTCTATGTAGCACTCACGTCGCTGATGTATTGGTACATGTCGCCGAGGAACAGGGTGGCTCTGCGGAGCAGCCGCTGACTGCGCACGTTCATCAGACACTCCTGTGAACTGTCGGAAGAGTCGCCCCCTGCACTGCGCGCTTCCATCATTATTTCCACTCTAAAGTCTGCTTTCCGCAGGTCTTAACCCAGGCCGGACCTGGGAAACGACAAGAGGTATGACACTGGTAAAATGGACTTTGCGATAGACTGTTCGAAGCAGATGCGTGAAAAGAGTAAAAGATGCAGGAAACGACCTAACGACAAATACTTGAATTCGCCTAGATTGTGCACTTTCCCAAGATACTAGTGTTACCGAAATATCAGAAAACCTACGCTATTCATCGAAATCAGCCTAATCATTGATTCCGCCTTCCTTAATAGCAATTCTCAATTTCTCAGGAAACTTCCTTTCGCGAAACAGACTGAAACCTGTGCAATCTCGAGTCAACTCCGAACAATCTCAAAGCAACCGGCTTGAATACATACCTCGAAGTAGTATCAGAATATCGAAGTGTGGACTGGTTTCTACTCAGTGGGAAAGCAGCCTAGCGACTTCCAATCTCATCTGCAGGCCAATGCTGCCTTGTAGGAGAAAAATGTAGATGTAGTAATTACCGTGATGGCTTCTTCCCCCACGCGGCAACCAGGACGGCCTCCTCCCAGACAGCGTCTTCCCAACTCTCGCTCGCATCGAATCGGCAAGCTACCGGAACGCTCTGAGGACTACGAGGCCACTCTAGGCCAACTCAGAGAAAGTCCTTGTACCGGACCACTAGTAGACGCATTCGAAACGACCATTGCTCAGGTAGAAGCTACTGAAGAGAGTAACTAACTATCTCAGCACAAAGGGGTATTAGTGTTAGCGGACTGAGGACTTGGACCGGTGCAGAGCTGCAGTCGCTCCTCGGTGCTGCAGGCCTTTCAGCGGGGGGAGCGCTTTGGCTCGACTTAGCCGGATGGGCGGCTTGCGGTAGAGCCGCTGGCAGCCTTCTCTGGTCTTCTTGAGTTGCTTCTCAAGCAAGTAATTGACCAAGGTGCTGGGTACTCTGGGGTGCAGCCAAAGCCCGGCCTCAGACTGGTTCCTCTTCAAAGATTTCCGTCCTTTCGCCTTCAGCATCATAGACAGACCTGTAGGCTTAGGCACAGGTAGTATAGGCACTGAAATTTTGGTCCTGCCGTCTTCTAGTCTCTGCACTCCGAACCCCACATCGAAGCTTTGGGTACTCAAATGCAGCCTTCGCCATACATTCAGTAGTTGTCTATTGCCAGGCATGACAGTCTTGTTGAGGCTGGTAGTGCTTGGTGGACTGGGCGGAGGTAAGAGATGGAAGTTGGAAAATGGGTACAGCTGGTCGCTGGCTAGGGAGAGAGCCTGGGTGGACTGGAGTTCGAGGTCGCCGGCCATTGTAATAGATGGGTGACGAGTGTGGAGTATTGGACTGCACTGCCGTCGCTACCTTCAGCTGCCTCTGCGAATACGTGAAACTGTGTCCAGTCCACCTAGTCACGCACATCCGCAACAGTCCCACCCAGCCTCACGTGCCAGTCGCAGGCACCAACCACAAGCCTCCCTCCACCGAGCCTCGCACCCTCCCCGAAGCCCTGCGCAGAGACCGCTCCACTGCCACTCGCTGGATCAACGAGGAACTCGAAAGACTGAAGGAAGCCAGAGGGAAACTGTCTGCGAATTTACAGGACTTGGAAGCAGGACTGATGGAGGGAGTCGATACAGAAGCAGGGGAAATGAAGCGAAAGGCGGAAGCCAGTTTCCAGGAAATCGAGGAAAACCTGCGAGCGAGAGAGGAACGAATTAAGGCCTTTGATGTGCAGGGCAGAGCTGAGGAACTGCCCGCTCTCCTGGATGATCAGTTGTTCAAGGCTGGAGAGCTCTTTCATGTGGAGAAGGAGCTGGACTTGCCCAGTCTTACGGCGCACTACCCGAGGATACTGCATGCGCAGGTGCAGGCTTTGGCGCATGAGGACCTTTTGGCGGAGTACTATAGCATTCATAAGGCTACGATGAGTGAAGACGCAAGTGTGCTATTTGAGCGTCTCCTCAGCGGCGAAGACGTGCGCAGCATTTCCCTCCGCTGCCGCAAGCTCGGCTCCATCAACCACGTGGCCAGCGCTTTCCGCCAAATCCGCAGTCTAGAAGAGCTGAAACTGGCCTCCCACGGCAACCTAATGGACCAAGGCAACGTTTTCACCCGAGATCTGCCCAACTACAAAGCCTCTCTAAGAGTACTGGACTTGGTCAATGTGGGTCTCACGCCGGACACATTAGCAGCCCTAGTGCCTACTTTCAGTGGACTAAAGGCACTGAGGAGACTTGGGATAAAGGCGAATAAGGTCGGGAATGACGGTATGAAGGCGCTGGGGGCTGTGTTGGAGGAGTTGCCGGTGCTGGAGGACTTGGACGTTTCCACCAATTTGGTGAGTGAGAAGGGGATGGAGGACTTGGCGCCGCACCTGCCACGGACCCTAAAGGCCCTGGACGTGTCCTCCAATTCCCTCCGTACAGCCGGCTTCCACGCTCTCTGCGCTGCCTTTGAGCGGCTAGTCTCCCTTGAGTCCCTCAACCTATCGGATTCCTCCCTCCTCGCCAGCGACTTTGTAGCTGAAGGCACCAACTTCCGCCACTTGGTGGAACTGCGGTCCTTGGACATGAGTGAAAACCAGGTGACGATGCAGACTTTGAGGGAGGCGATGATTCAAATCCGCCATTTGCAGAGGATGAACTTCGCGAATACCAGTCTGACGCCTAGGGAGTGTGCGGACTTGGCCTATACTCTGCAGTATAACACGCAGTTGCGGGAACTCAGCTTCTTCAAGAACAAACTGGGCGTGGAAGGCGCAGGCTGCTTCGCCCTGTACCTGCCCGCCCTCACCTCCCTCCAAGAACTGGACTTCGGCAACTGCGGCTTGGACACGACTGCCTTCATTCGGGTGGTTTCCTCCCTACGCACTCTCGTCAGTCTGGAGAAACTGCACATTGCTCGCAATAGCATAGGCAGGGAAGGCGCCTATCACCTGGCTCAGCAGCTCCCTTCCTTGAGCAAGCTGCGGGAAATCGACTTCGAAGCTACAGAGTTGACAGTGGAGGCGCTAGCAGTGCTGTGCCCCGCCTTCAAGTCCCTCTTCAACCTCGAAAAGCTGAAACTGAGGGACAACCACCTAGGCTCTGTGGGCGCCCAGGAGCTAGCAGGCGCCTTCGGCTCTCTGCGCAGTCTAAAGACCCTGGACTTGTGGGGCTGTGGGATACGAATCGAAGGGATGAAGTTCATAGCGAGCAACTTAGGCCTGCTCACTAACCTGGAAGTGCTGAATCTCTGCTATAACCAGGTGGATATAGAGGGTATGAAGGCGCTGGCAGGGCCGCTACGGCTTCTAACGAAGTTGAAGGTGTTGAACCTGTGGAGTGTGGCTTTAGGCCCGATAGGCGCGGGGTACTTGGCGCAGGCGTTATCGAGTTTGGTCCACTTGGAAGAGCTGTATGTATCCTCAAATGCCTTTGGGAAGGAGGGCGCCCAGGCCCTCACTCAGCCTTTGCAGAGTCTCACCAGTCTCAACAAGCTCTTTTTGTCGGACAACAACATCGGTCCTGAGGGCAGTGTCGCTATTTGCCGCTCTCTCGCTCACCTCAAGAAGCTACGTCAAATCTGTCTATTCAAGAACGGAATCGGAGAGCAAGCAGCCCGCACTCTCTGCAGCTCTCTAAGCGTCCTGCCCTCTCTATCCGTCCTCGAACTCCAGGATAACCAGATCGAGGGCCTGCAGGGAGAACTGCAAGGACTTCTACCCTTCGCAGAGATAGTTCTCTAGTCTAGCCTTAGAGGAAGTAGAGGTTCCGGGTGCGCTTCCAGTACTGACTCGCCGGTGGGGGGTTAACGCCCGCAGCCCGTTCTCCATATGCGAAGGCCAGCTTGTGAGCATATTGGCAAGGCGCGGGGACGCGAATAGAGCCAGACCAGTTGTAGTACAAGTAGCACATGCGGTAGGTCAGCAACTTGATGTCGTCAGGAGCCACGCCAGTATCGTCGTAGAGTACATGGAAGTGGGTAGGGGTGATCACTCCCTGCGTGCCTTTGGTGGGGACTAGGTAGAAGTCGTAGGAGTCTGCACTGGTTACAGTGCTGTCCACTATGGTTCCTGAGGGCGGGTTCGCTAGGTCGGGGGTGGAACTATGGAAGAAGCGGGCGGAGATTTTCTTGTTAACAACAATCATCATTAACTTGACAGGCTCCGGCAGGCTGTTTTTGCTGACATATTCATTCAGTGCTTTCCGCAGAAATGCGACTTCATTGTCCATCAAGTCCTGCTTCTGCCCATCAGAGACTCCGTCTCTGAACACGAAAACCTTGTTCGGGTACGCTCCATTGTTGAAGTGTCTGAAAGACGCGAAAGTGTCAGTGACCACTTCCTCGAACGGATTGCTGCCGGTCGCCGCCTGGCCGATTTGCGGGAAAGACACGTACCTGCTCATTTCCTTGTCAGTAGTCGCACAGAAGCCAGTGACTCTGTCCACTCCCTTCTTGTTGAACACATCCACTCCAATCACCATAGACCGGCCATCCATAAAGGGCAGCTGAGCGCAGACCCAGGGACAGCCGCCGGTCTTTGCGACGATTTGAGTCACTAACTTGTTCACTACCGATCTCAGGCCTCGGTCCTTTTTGAGCGTGGAAGCAAGTACGCACTGCGTAGGCACGGGGCAGGTGCTGTAATTAAACCTCTTCAGGTCGTCGTAGATTGGTGACTTGCCTTTGAAGCCGGGAATGACGCATATGACCGCTGCTACCTCTGGACGTAGGTTCTTGCGCATGACTTCTTCCCACGCAGGCCATCTGTTTCCGCCCTGTATCGGGAAAAGCGCAGGTGGTCCGCACTGGATGTGAAAAGTGTTAATGACCTGCTGCAAAGTGCCCATAAAGTTCTGCACTGTCTGTTCCTCCTCTGCCTGGTAGAACACTCCCCACAGCTTCAGCTCTGGTTGTGCATACATGTCCCTCTGCACTTCTCTGTCGAAGTTGCAGTTGTCAGTCAAGTTGAACTGGTAGCCCTTCAGCGCGATCTGTCCTCCCGGCAGCACTCGAGCAGCGGCTGCTGCGGGTCCTTAATCGCAATTCCATACTGCGCCTTGAAGTAGTCGAGGTACGTGACTGTTTGGTCTTTCTTCTGGAAGCTGCTGAGGGGCGTCATGCTGTGCTCGACACTGAGGACTCTGTAGATTTTGTTGTTGTATGGAGTGACGATTATTTTGTCTTGCAGCATTTTGTCGAGCTCTGCATTAACATTGCCCCTGCAGCGGCTGACTGCAGCCTTCATTTCCTCATACACAGTCTGCGTGTGCAGAACTCGGTGCGCTACATCGATATTCACCATGAACCCACCCTCTAAGGGCAGCACCGAGGTCGAGTAGCCGGGGTACAGCGTGATTCCGTACTGCGCATTGAGCTGGATCGGAGCTGTGAAGTCGAAAAACTTGCGTCCGATCATGATCAGACTGAGGTTGCCTTGGACGGAGTTGAAGAACTTGTTGTAGAAGTGCCGCAACTCCACCTCGTTCTGCCGAATTTCACTCACCCTCTTTAGCGATATGCTGTAAGTCACGTTGTCATACGTCACACTGGCTGTGAACTGGTCCACAGGCGACTTCTTAACAGCATACACAGCCGTGTTCGCATACACGTACCGGCCGATATGCTCCTTGAAGCCGGAAGCAGCCTTGCGGACCAGCTTCATACGCAGCATGTCCTCGGTGGCCGGCAATTCCGGGTCAAAGGCCACTGCGAACTTGGTGATTTCCTCGGTGCCGATGACCTTGAAGGAGAAGAAGTTGCTCAGGCAGGGGATGGCAGTGCCCAGACTGCCGGCTTCGCGTGGACGCTTGGCGGGGACTAAACGGCCTTCGCTGCTCATTGTATTATAGTAATGGAGGGGAAGGACTTAGAGAAATATGGGTCTCTCGCTATGGATGGAGGAAATATGGCTGCTGCGGCTACAGGTCAAGCACACTGTTTAGTTCCTGCGGAAGGCAATTTAGCTAGAGAGGGATTGGATCCACTGCCGCATCTCAGTCATTTCCTGGGAGTTGACCCAGTGAGCGAGGCCTGCCACCACACTATAGGTGTAGTTGACGCCTGCAAGGGTGCGTTCGTAGGTCGACTTGGAAAAGGCGATATCGATAGTAGCGTCTTTGTCCCCGTGGTAGATGAGACAGGGGATTTGAAGGCGGGCGGAGGGGATTGGAGCCTGTAAGGCGTAGCTGGAAAGGGCAATGACCCCGCTCAAAGGACCACTATAGCGACTGAAGCCTGTTAGGAGCGCCGTAGCCCCGCCCTGCGAAATCCCACCCAGGAAAAGTCGAGATGTAGATTGAGCCTCCTGGGCTAGGATGGCACAAATACGGTCCGCACTGCTCCATGCACTCTCATTGACTGTGGTGTCCCAGGTGTACGGCACATCATACCAGCTGTTCATCACCATCCCGCGGTTCACAGTCACTGGCATTTGGGTAGCTGTGGGTAACACTATCTTTAGCGTAGGAAATCTGAACTCTGGCATGCAAAAGTAGTCCGTAAACCCATACGCGGAGTCACCTAGTCCGTGCAGCCACACCAGCGTGGCTGTGTGTTCTCCTTTAGGCACGATTTCCACTCCGTCATCCTTCTCTACAGTTGTATGCGAATCCATTATTAAGGTGCAACAATTCAACCAGGGAAAAGAAGCAATTAGCTTAGCCTACGACTGCTAATGTGCAAAACTGTGTTTGAGTAGTAAAGAGAGCAGTCGATCTGAATCCTTCATATTGTTGGGCGCATTGCTATATAGATTCCTATCCCTCTGCCATAAAGGCAGACTGCAGGACTTTAGTCCAGTGCTTCTAGCCTCTAGACATCTATTAGTCTTATATTTAAGTCGAGTTCTCCTTTGTGTTTCAAGTCGAGGCAAAAGTCCTTATCTCCCTTTGAAACGACCAGAAAGCAAAGGACTGGAGACCGCCTTTGTCGACTATTTGGACCGAGACGATTTGCATATCTCTCGAAGACGCCTGTGGGCTGCATGGAGAGAGGCTGAAAGAGAATCAACACTCCAGAATAACAAAGCAAAAAGGCCCAGCTGATAGGTGAACCTCAAGTGATCATTTGCAGGACGCTACAGGCCATTTCTCCTACGCACGACTACGACTGATACTTCGCTACCAAGTCTTGCAGGAAGGCTTTGGACGAGAGGAAGCGTTGGATAGTCGCCTCGTGGCAGGCGCTTACGCAGGCCTTCAGTTCGTTGCCGTCGTTCTGAACTATCTTGAGAGCGCAAGTCTGCATACACTCTTGGAAGTCACTTTGTATGGCCTTGACATGCAGGTCCAAGTCTCGCTGGAACTGCAGGATCCCGGCGTTGCAGCCACTTGCACAGACCTGACATTCGTTCATAGGCGCGGCACTGCGGTAGCAGGCTGCCATGCACTCGTATGTCTTTGCTGTGAATTCCTTGTGTTGGGTCTCAACGACGCCTGTCAGGGCAGCACTTTCCTGCTGCAGCTGGCGGGTGATGTCCTGCAGGAAGGCGTCCATTGTGGAGAGACTTATCTGTTACCCTTGGCGATTCGCTCCACTTCGTCCTTCTTCTTGATGGCGTAGCTGTTGGCGGAGCCCTTGGAAGCGTTGATCAGCTCCTCCGCCAGGCATTCCGCGATGGTCTTGGAACTACGGAAGGCGGAGTCACGTGCACCGCAGCAAATGAGGTAGATGCCTTGGTTGATTCTACGCAGAGGAGACACGTCTACAGCCTGCCGTCTTGCCACGCCTCCGGTGCCAATGCGAGTGGAGTCCTCCCTTGGACCGGTCTTCGACACAGCCTCGATCACCACTTGGATGGGGTTGACGCCTGTGAGCAGGTGGATGATTTCCAGGGCGTGCTTCACGATACGGACTGCCTGCATCTTCTTGCCAGTGTTGCGGCCGTGCATCATAAGTGAGTTCGCCAGTCTCTCAATCACTGGACAGAGAGCCTTCCTAAAGCGCTTCTTCTGCCAGCGGCCAGCAGTATGCGGCAGGAAGGTCTTGACTCGGGTCTGAGTGATGGAGATGAAGTCTGCGAGCGTGCTGTCGGCCACTTGCAGGCCAGCGTAGGACCACTTGCCGAAGAGGCGAGGCTCGATAGCGTAAGCTGAAGCCACCGCTTCGCCTGAATCCACGGGTTCGTTTACGCTGGTCTCAGCCATCAGCCTGCTATTATATGGTGGCGGACGAAGCTTGCAGGAGAGTCGCTTTGCACTTGCACGCTTTCCTCTGGCTGCTGACTTATAGACGCAATGCAGAGCTTTGGTCGCTTCGTCTACTCCACCAGTTAAAGCCCATCTGATAAACTTCCAAGGAGGTTACTACCCAGTGCAGCGGCCTTAGTGCCTTCACTCTCTCCCAGTGGACGAAGTCCCTCTACTATAGCAGCAGTCTGCATTCGTACCACCATTCAAGCCCTGCTTCCTTCTCAACCACTTCTTAGCGGCTTCTAAAGGCTGCAAGCGTGTTTGAGTGTGCTGAGAGATGAGAGCTACACAGAGTTCTTTCATGATGTGCGGCTTGCGTGAGTAGTGGCTGATACAGGCTTGATTCTCTGTGAAGCCCAGTTTCTGCAGGTCTAGAGAAGTGATAAGCTGGTAATAGGATTTCCAAGCTGATATTTCAGTTCGTGGAAACTTAATTTGTCGATGAATTGCTAAAACGAAGCGACAATTTTCATAATTTTTCCAACAATTCACCTGAAAGTCTCGACACTCGCCACTGTTGAGTGCAATTTCAGGCCTAATTCCTTTAATAGCAACTGTCTCCTTCTTCATTCTTCCATTAGCTGCATTCTGGCGGTGGACATGGAGGAAAAAGACTTCCCCTGGCTCTGCAAGCTACTCGCAGCCTCCAAAACCCGCATCAACCTGCCCGAAACCCTGCTTTTCCATAGTGACAGCCTCGAAACCTGGGTCTACCCCGACTCCTCGGGAGGCCTGCGGAAGCACCTCCCCAACGAAGAAGGGGTGAAAACAATGCTGGACGCCTGCAAGTACTTCGCCAACAAGTCTCCTACTGTCCAAGCCTCCACCCCTGTGTGTTATTTGCTGTCCAAGGCTGCTCGTACTACCATTGACACCAGTCTGATTGAGAGTCTGCAGGACAGAAGAGACTTGTTTCACAGAGTGTATGCGGTGCAGGACTACAGGCAGCCGAAACGACCGGCGGCCTGCTGGCACTACTACCATATCCGCTTTGAACAAGGCCATGGCTACCGCTCTTCCTTTCACCGACTGCGCAATGGAGTCAAAGAGGCGGAGACTAGTCCACGGCTGCTGCATAAGGTCAAGGACTCGGTGAGGGTTATTATGGGAGTAGTGGAGGAGACGAGGCAGAAGAGGGTATTGGAGCTGGGCCTGGAAGTGGTGGTTGACGAGGAAAATGTAATGTGGATGATGGGTGTGAAGGTATGCACTATCGCATCTCCAGGGTTTACGAGTCTTCCCGGCCAGTCCATGGCTCCCAGTAAGGAAAAGCCCTCCAAATTAGCAGGCAAAACTGCTCTCAAAGCTGCAAACAAGCCCCGAGACTCGAAATCCGGACCCAAACTAATGCACAGACTGACCTTCAAACGTGGACAGCTTCGCTGTATTGACAGCAACTTGAATTCCCCTCTGCGCATTATGTCTCCGTCCTACTCTAGAGACAGCTTCGTGGAGCCTGGTAGTGCAGAGGCTCAAGAAGGACCTGTGATTGACTTAAAAACATCAATTTCCACACTTAAAAACAAGTCTCTGGCCTTGAAGACGAGGAATGAGCGACTGTTCCACCCCAACTTCCAAGAAATGCTGCTTTTGCAGCTCGCGAGAAAGACCGGAGTGATCAACTACAACGAAATCGCCCAAGAAGTGCTCTACGAAGAACTGGACGCAGGGCTGAACGACACAGCGGAAAGTCCTTCCCGAGTGCCGCGCAGACCAACCCAACTAAAGAACGAAGTGCTGCTTCCGCAGGAAGTCACAGTCTCCGACTCCTCTATTGACGAAGGGTCGCTCAGTTCCATTGCAAGTGAACAGAGCAGGAGGGAAGTCGAGCACTTGCCGCCGCTGGCGAGGAAGCCGGTCCAGCGCTTCAACCTCACCAAAAGACAGCTGTACGCCAGAGGAGCTCGAGACGGCCTGGCAGCGCCCCTAAGGCCGGTACTAAGCGAGCGGAAAGTCCACTTCCCTGCGAAATCCCGCCTAGATGGCAGTCTAACGGTACACTAACTACCCTTGGTCTCCATTAACCCCTGCAAGTCACTCATCGTTTTCACCATTTCAGAAGTGATGCACTGCAGCAGTGTCCTTTCCTTCGTCATTGCGCAGGCCAGTTCTTCTTTGGACCGGGCGAGTCGCGTGATTTCGGAGCGCTGGCGTTCGTGTCTCTGCCGGGAGCGAACTAACTTGTCCTGCAGACCTTTGATCCGACTGTCAGCTTGTTGGGTGATAATGTCCTTTTCTTGCAGTCTGCTGTCCAACTCAGCTAGGCGGAGTTTGAGAGCGCTGATTTTGCGGCCGTTCTCCACAAGCTCCAAGTCACGGACTGTCTGCTGCGATTCTGTGGACTTCGCTTGAAATCGGGCCGATTGGTCCTTGGCAAGGGCGAGTTCGTGCTCGAGGGCAGCCAATTTCATCATTTTCTCTGCTATATCGGAGTTTAGCTTTAAAGTTTCGTCCCGACTGGAGAGAAATCGGCTCGTTATTTCGTCTTTTTCCCTATATACTCGGGAAAGCTCCTCATACTCAGTGTCTCTCTCTGTCCTCAGACCTGCAATTTCCTCTATCAGCGTTGAATTTATCATTTCCGCTGCTTTAGTAGTAGCCGAAAGATGCATAATTTGGTCAGTCAAGTCCCTATTTGAGTTCCTCCAGTGGCTCTCCGCCTCCTCAAGCGCAGCTTTCAAGCCCTTCACCTCCCGCTCCCACCCAGTCCGAATAGTCTCAATTTCAGCCTCTTGAGTGGCCTTTTGGACCTCTGTCGCCTCTTTGACCCGCTCCAACTCTGCACTGAGTGCTTCCTTGTCACTCCTCAGCTCTCTGTTCTCATTGGCCAGACTGATGGCCTCTCTCATGCCCTTCAGGCTCTTGTCAGAGGCCCAGAAGTCCAGGGCTTTGGGCTGGATGTCGTCCATTAGAGCGCTGGGGTGGTCGGAGCGGACTAGGGAGGACTCTCCGAGTTCACGGAGGGGAGTGCCTATAGCGAAACTGTCGTCTGTGTTGTTTTCTGTGAGCACTTGGTCGAGTCTGAAGGCCAGTTCTCTGTTCTTGGACTCAATGAGTTGCAGTTTCTCCAGTAGCTCCTGGTTATCTCGCTGCAGTAGCTTGATGGTCTGCTCCCGGAGGTGCAGTTCGTCCTCCAACTCTCTCCTCTTCCCCTTCTCCACGGCAACAGCGTCCTTCGCCTGGGCGAGGTGTCTGTTGGTGGACTGCAGTTTCGAGTCTTCCTCCTCGTACCCCTTCATTCTGCGCTTCAAAGCCTCGTTTTCCTCCTGCACTTCCCGCAGTCGCTCCTTCAAAGGCTTCAACTCCTCTACAGTAGTCCTCAGGAGCTGTGCATTTTCCTCCGCTTTGGCCAGAGACTCCGCTCTGGCCACTGCTTGGTCCAGTTCGTCCTTGAACTGGCTCATATTCCGCTCACTGAGCCGCTTGATGTCTGCTAATTCGTCACTGAGTTGCTGGATCTTTTGGTCCTTTTCATTGAGTCGCACTTCCAGCTCCAGGATGATGGAGTCGGGAGTGTAGTTGCGTCGCTGCACACGTGAGGTCAGTTTGCTCTCCAAGTCCGTATTCGTGAGCTTCAAGTCAGTGTTTTCCAACTCAATCCGTTCCTTTTCCTTCCAAACCACCTCGTACTCACTCTGCACATTCACCAGCTGACTAGACAAAGTGGCCTGCGTCCTCCTCATCTGCTTCAACTCTCTCGAAGGAGTCATGATGAACTCCACAGAGTCGTCTTCCTCTCTAGTGGTCTGCTTGATGAAGTGCATTAGGGTCACTTGGGCGGGCTGACTGAGCTGGAGAATGCGAGTAATCATCAGGTCTTTGGCTTCGGAGTGGATCACGCAGAAGGTCACCAGCTCTAGTAAGGCCTGCAGCTGAATTGGGTCTTGAGACACAGCAATGGCCACTAAGTCCACTTGGAATTTGGGCTTTTCGACTGCTAGTTTCGCTGTGAATCGCTCCAAAGCAGCCAGGACTTTCTGCAGGTTTTTGAGTCTTTCCGTCCACTCAGCGGAAGTCTCAGTGACCTGCTGCAAACCGTCGAATTGGTCCTCTGACCTGGCTACAACGTACACTTTCCTCAGGAACTCCCCTAGCAGCACTCCGTCTCCTAGGGCGGAAATCGACTCCAGACGCTTGGAAAGCCCGCAGGAGTTGAACTAGGTGCACAGTACCCACTCTGTGACTGCTAAGTCCAAGTCTCTGAAAGCTGACATTTACCAAGAAGGAACCAGGCCTAAATTAGCTCCCAATTGGGCTATTCCAGGCCACTGAAAGATAGACCCACTCCCGCAGGCTATTGGTCTATTCGGATATTAGGGCCAATGAGCTGCCATATCCTCTATAAAATGGACAGAACTAGCCAAGTGGACCACTTCCTGATTGTACGGAAGCTGGCAGCAGGTGGAAACGCCGAAGTGCAGTTGGCCCGCAACACCCACACTGGGGCACTAGTGGCCTTGAAGGTAATGAAGGGAATCAACGGCGATATTCAGCCTTATGTGTCTCTATACCACAGCGAAATCAACGCTCTGAACCGCCTTAGCCACCCCAACATCGTCCGCATCTTTGACACCAGTGCAAGCGCAGTCTACAAATGCGCGTCTGGCAGCGAGTTCCCTGTACTCTACATTTCCATGGAACTGCTGCCCAACGGGGAACTCTTCCGTATCATTGAGCACACCGGGAGGATGGAGGAGCCTTTGGCGAGGGCGTGCTTTAGACAAATCCTCGAGGCAGTGGGGCATTGCCATGAGAATGGAATCACTCATAGAGATCTGAAGCCGGAGAATATCCTTCTGGATGAGCAGTTCAACTTGAAGTTGGTGGACTTCGGCTTTGCGGCGCCTACTCAAGGCAGAACCGGCCGTGGCTTCCTACGGACTATGCTGGGCTCTAAGGCCTACATGGCTCCTGAGATCCTTCAGCACAGGCCCTACTCTGGAGTGTCTGTGGACCTCTTCGCTTGCGGAGCGATTCTCTTCGTCCTCGTCAACGGCGGCCCTGCCTTCGTGCGAGCCCGCCAAAGCGACTCCTACTACCAGCTTTTCACCACCAATAATGCCCGTTTCTGGTCCTTGCACTCCAACAATCACCCCCAGGGCTTCTTCTCTCTGGACTTCCAAGACCTCATCAATGGTCTGCTGGCCTTCGATCCTGCCGAGCGACCCACTATGAGACAAGTCCTTGAGTCTCCGTGGCTCAATGGACCGACCTTGACTCTGGAAGGGGCTAGGGCGGAAATGGCTGTAAGACATGCTCGGGCCTTGGCGAGAGAGACGGGCGCACAGCCGTAAACAGGTAAATACCTGCAGGACAGTGCACAGCTACTGGAAAACAGCTTTAACAGATATTGGAATTGCACTTGTCGCAGGTTTGCATGTGGTTGGAACTATTTAGAGGTGGAATTGACGCGATGTCGACTGAAGCAGCAATAAATCGACAACTCTACGAATTATTTCAATACTGAGTCAGCAAAATTCAAGCGAAAATTCGGAAAACCGCAAAAAGCGAGAATTAAATCGATAAGCTAATAAGAAGATTTATTGATATATGTGTGTCTCCGCTCTTTCCGCCTAAATAGTTTGCATTTTCCGTAATTGTTTCAAATCTATCGATGAACCAATTCAGCAGAAAGCGCAGAAAATGCACTATTTGATTTTAGACATGTCAACAACCATTAAATATATGAAAAGTCCCGAATACTCAAATTTACTCCTATCTTCGAGCGGATTAATAAGTCCTTTTTCGTCCAATTTGATAAACTGACTATTTGCCACTAAGTCCAAATTCTTGATAAATACACAACCCATAAATACAGCATTTACTAGCAATGATAAATGTATAATTAGTCTCGATTTAGACTCCTCAGTCCTAGCCAAGTTTCTAAAAGTCTGAGACAAATATATAGACAGAACGAGGTCCATAGGGCGCTCAGTCCAGTTGTCTTTCCAATAGGGATAATGGCTGCGAGAAGTCAGGTGGACCAATACCAAGTCCTACGCAAGCTAGGGGCCGGCACTTTCGCTAAAGTCAAACTAGCGCTAGATACATGTACTGGCGTCCTGGTCGCTTTGAAGGTGATGAAGGGGGATGAAGCCTCCATTCCTCAGCGTTACTTGGCTCAGCGCAAGAGTGAAATTGAAGCACTCAGTCGACTCAATCACCCCAGTATTGTCCGTATCCTTAATGTGAACTTGAACGCTGTGTACATCTCCAAGTCCGGCAGGCAGTTCCCAGTCGCCTACATTGCGATGGAGCTGATGGTCAACGGGGAACTCTTCGACGTTATTTCCTATACAGGGAGGATGGAAGCGCCTATTGCGAGGGTGTACTTTAGACAACTTCTGGACGCGGTGGGAATTTGTCATGAGAATGAAATCACTCATAGAGACCTCAAGCCTGAAAATATCCTTTTCGATGAGCAGTTCAACTTGAAGATTGCGGACTTCGGCTTCGCGGGGCCTACTCAAGGCAGAGACGGGAGCGGTCTTTTACAAACTTCAATTGGCTCTGAGCTCTACATGGCCCCTGAGATACTCCTTCACCAGCCCTACTCCGGAGTCTCTGCAGACCTATTCGCCTGCGGAGTAATCCTCTTCATCCTCATCAATCAACACCCTCCCTTCTCTTCAGCCAAGCAGAGCGACCGTTACTACAGCTACTTCCTCACTCAAAACGACTTCTTTTGGACGCTTCACTCCCGCAACAAGCCACAAGGCTTATTCACCCCGGAGTTCAAAGAACTGATCAACGCTATGCTGGCCTTCACCCCTGCCCAGCGGCCTACTCTCCAACAGATTCTTGAGTCTCCTTGGCTTAATGGACCGACTTCGTTAGGAGGAGGTGAAGATCCTTCACAACCCCATGATAGCGACCCTCCGTCTCCACCTTCTCCTGGTGGTCCGCGTAGACGCGCTCAGCGAGAAATGGCTGAAAGACATGCCCGAGCCCTGCATGCGAAATCGCAAGAATCCAAGAGAAAAGTCGTTGTCAGCACAAATGCAAGGCAATATAGAAGCGACCTGGGCGATAGTGCTGACACTCCTATGGTGGATTTAGGTGCATCAAGCTATGGGTCTGCTTTTAGTACCGGGCAAAAGACATTCAATTTGAGTGATAGTGCTGATTGTTCTGCGTTAGAAACAAGTGCTTCCGGTCTCAGCTTGTCCCTCCCTGGACAAAGCGCACTCCCTCCCCTAATCGAAGGAACAAACAAGTACACTCGACTCTACACAAGTCTCAGACCCGATAAAATCATGTACCTATTGGCTGCGTTTCTGAAGGAAAAAGAAGCAGAAGTATACGAAAGCGATAAAAAGTTCCGACTTCATGCAAAGCTATTGACAGACTCGGATTCTGTGGAGCTGGAAGCCAAGTTGTGGGAGGCTGGTGAGGGCTGTGTCTGTGTGGAACTTCTCAAGAACGATGGTCCGACTTACGACTTTGTGAAAGTGTTCGAGGAACTCAAGAGGGAATTTGATGTAGTGGAGGCAGAGTAAAAGCTTAGATAGAGGGTTTAGATAGGCGGAAGTAGCCAGTGTTGCTGTAGCGAGTCTAGGCTTTTTCCCCTGTTGTATATTTGCAAATAGCGGAATTGAAGACAAAATGACATGTAGGAATGTAAGGAAAGTGTAGAGGAAATAAGCGCCAAATCTCAGTCTAAGGCCTACGCTAAGACTGCCATTACCCAGTATCACGCCTCTGCAGTGCCCTCCACAGCCTCTAGGGAGCTTCTACCAATACAACTCTTGATAAACAATAATGGCTGCGGTGAGTCTCGTGGACCACTACCAAATCATACGCAAGTTGGGAGCTGGTGGCTATGCGAAAGTCAAATTAGCACGTGATCTACGCGATCAAACACTAGTAGCCTTGAAGATCATGAGGCTAGACCGAGGACCGATGTCCCAGCGCTACTTAGTCCAGTTGCAGAGCGAAACCCTGGCTCTCAATCGCCTCAATCACCCCAGTATTGTCCGCATCTTCAATACCAGCCAAAAAGCAACTTATAAGTCCAAGTCTAGCAGGCAGTTCCCAGTCGCCTACATTGCGATGGAGCTGCTGCCTAATGGGGAACTCTTCGACGTTATTTCCTATACAGGGAAGATGGAAGCGCCTATTGCGAGGGTGTACTTTCGACAACTTCTGGACGCGGTGGGAATTTGTCATGAGAATGGAATCACTCATAGAGACCTCAAGCCTGAAAATATCCTTTTCGACGAACAGTTCAACTTGAAGATTGCGGACTTCGGCTTCGCGGGACCTACTCAAGGCAGAGACGGGAGCGGTCTCTTACGGACTCAACTGGGCACTGAGGCCTACGTGGTCCCTGAGATACTCCTGGACCGGCCTTACTCTGGAGTCTCAGCGGACCTGTTTGCCTGCGGCCATATCCTTTTTATCCTTGTCAGTGGCCACCCCGCCTTCGAAAAAGCCAAAGCGGAAGAACGCTACTATGGAGAGTTTATTAGGCGGAATGACTATTTTTGGGAACTTCACTCCCGCGGTAAGCCCCAAAACTTCTATACTGTGGAGTTCAAAGCCCTTATCAATGCTATGCTGGCCTACGACTCCGCACAGCGGCCCACTCTCCAACAGGTCTTAAACTTTCCGTGGCTCAATGGACCCACTTTATCTGTGCAAAGCGCTCAGGTGGAAATAGCTCAGAGGCATGCTCAAATGCAGCTAATGGCACAGCAAGCTAACAGAAGAGCAGTAGTTAACGTACATGCAGGAGTATACAGAGGAGATTTGGGTGACAGTGCTGGCAGTACACTGGGTAACAGCTCTCTAAGCGACAGTCAGTCCTCTAGCACTGGACAAAAGACCCTTTCTCCGTTTATTGAGGGCACTCACAAGTTTTCTCGGCTCTACCTGACCCTCCCAGCTGAGCGAATTATGTTCCTTTTATCCACTTATCTGAAGGAAAGTGAAGCGGAAGTGCTCGAAAGTGAGAGAAAGTTTAAACTTCGAGTGAAGATAGTGACAGAGTCGGACTCTTCAGAGATGCGCATAGAGCTGTTCGATACAGCGGAGGGCAGTATCTGTGTGGAGTTCCTCAAAACCGGAGGCAGTGCTCATAAGTTCGTGCAAGTATTCGCAATGCTCAAAGAAAAGTTAGAGAAAGCCAATAGCGCGGAATAGGTCTAAGCTATAGCTGTATTGAGTTGCATGTCTTTCTTGCAGAGTGGCTGCAAGAGGAACTGGCAACCGAAACATTTGCCGACTTGTCTGCACAGTGTTCCAGACGTATAAAAGCTTACTCTCCTTGCATACAAATGTGCACTTGCATTCCTTGAACAGGTGCACAGTCGCGTAAAGTTCTGGCTATTATGCAGTGTTCTACAACGAGGCGGCTACACTGCACATAGCGCTTGCTGCAAGGAGCCACGCAGTTAACCCTTGCATTGAGTATACCAGCCATTAGAGACTTGGAGATATGGCGTCTTGGCAGGATTTCCAGGGTGTCGGAGTAACTGAAGAGCTAGAACTGGGTCAATCTGCGAGGAAGTCATTCCGACTGTGCCAACACTATCCTTCTTATCAACCCGAAATCACTGTTTTGCCCATATGCGCGCATTTCGTCCTCTTTTCCTGCCTATTTTCAGCCTGAATTACCCTTTCCCTGGCGCAAGCTTGCTCCCAGAACTTCGTCAGACAAGCTAATAACACATATGGCGAGCAAACTAGGTCTGTGGGGCGTGTACAGTCTGCTCCTCAACTCCGTCATTGGGGCAGGCATCATGGCCCTGCCGCAAGTGTTCCAACAGGCAGGAGTGCTGGCTTCCCTCTTCTGTCTGGCACTCATTGCAGTACTGGGCTGCCTGCTTCAATCGGAACTCCTTATACTCATAGACAAACTCAATTTCCAGGCCAGCAGAGACCTCCAGACGCCTCTACTCGACACGGCCAAGGCCAGACACCAATGGGACTTACCTGAAATCGTCCGCAGTCTATTGGGAAACGGCCACTGGCTCTTCTACTTCATCATCTACTACCTAGCAATGAGCAGCACTTTGACGATATACGCTAATATCGCAGGGACTGCAGCGGGCACACTAATATGGAACTGTGACTACACTTCAGAGACAGCAGCTCACTGTGTGACTGCCTATAGGTGGGGCTTAGGCGGCTATTTGCTGCTCATAGGCGGCTTGACAGTACTGGACTACAAGGAACAGGCCTGGCTGCAGTATATAATGACCCTTTTGCGCTATGCTCTAATCACATACATAGTCCTATTTGGCATATTTCGCGACTCCATGGAGGCCGTAACGCCGGAAATCGCAGTGTTTAGGGATTTCTCACACCTAGGGAATGTCATTTCCACACTTATTTTCGGGTCAATGTACCAAATGTGCACTCCTACTATCCTCCCCTCCACAGACCTGTCCACAGGAAGTCACCGCCTAGTGGCTTTATGAATCTGCGTATCTATCATTGTGCTATTCGGGACTATGGGAACTGTAGGGCTAAGTGTGCCTAATGTCCCTGAAAATATAAGTCTGCTATTTGGCGCTGAGACATATGGCTATGAGGCTGAGGCAGTGCCGCAGGTCCTGAGATTCGGGTCCGCTCTGGTGATTATTATCCCCGTCCTCAACATTTGTACGAATTCGCCTATCTACGGACAGGTGCTTTCCGGTATGCTGACGTCCAGTTTATACGGTACGAATCACGACCGAGTGAGAGCTGTTCGGCCTTACCTGTTCCGTGCAATTCGCTTCGCTGTAATGCTGCCGCCAGTGTTCCTAGCACTTCTATCCCTCCGGCTGGTAAGGACTACCTAGGGACCCTATGTCATCTTTGCAGGGAACCTCAATGTAGTGATGCTGTGGGTGTATATCCCCATATGTGCGAATGTGGGCAGAGGGAGAGGGGTGGATGTAGGGAAGGAAGTGGTCAATTATGGGCTAGCGGGCAGTGGGACGGTGCTATTCGTCTGGCTGTGCTACCAGCAGCTCACACAAGCACTCGATTAGACTAGTAGTTCCCACACTATAGTTCAAAGAATGATCAGGAATCGTTCGAATTGGCCCGCTGCAGTAGCAGAATTCCAGAATTTTTCAATTTGGAGGTAAGATGAGATCCACTAAACAGGGCAATTTATCTACAATCACTCAAAACCGCCTATCAGCTTTGCGGAATTTCATAGTGTTTTGCCCATTCGCTGGCCTAAGTGTCTACTCTGTGATTTGTATATTGATATAAATTTACCGTTAATAAAGCGCTTCTTTCAGCGACCTGCGAAATATAGTAAGTCCAAGGAGTGATCCAAATCCGACAATTACATAAGAAACTGATCAATTCGCGTAATAGACAAGTAGGCAACGAACCGATTTGATCCCCACATCCCGCTACATGCTTTCCCCCGTCAGTTCCTAATAAAGAGAATGGCTGCAGTAAGTCAGGTGGACCATTACAACATCCTGCGCAAGTTAGGGGCGGGCGCCTACGCCAAGGTCAAGCTAGCCCTTGATACTCAAACAGGCGGCCAAGTCGCCCTGAAGATTATGCGAGGCAACTCCGCCACTATTCCCAAGCACTACATGGCCTTGTACCAGAACGAAGTTGAAGCACTGAATCGCCTCAATCACCCCAATATCGTCCACATCTCCCACGTCAACTTGAATGCAGTGTATAAGTCCAAGAGCGGTCGAGAGATTGAGGTCGTCTACATTGCCATGGAGCTGCTGCCCAATGGGGAACTTTTCGACGTTTTGTTCTACACTGGAAGGATGGAAGAACCGGTTGCGAGGGTGTACTTTAGGCAAATTCTGGACGCGGTGGGCTGCTGCCATGCGAATGGAATCGCTCATAGAGACCTCAAGCCGGAAAATATCCTTTTTGATGCGGAGTTCAACTTGAAGTTGGCGGATTTCGGCTTCGCCAAAGAGACGCAAGGGAGAGACGGAAGAGGCTACCTCCACACTTTACTGGGCACTGAGTCCTACATGGCTCCTGAGATGTTTATGCGCCAGCCCTACTCTGGCCCCTCTGTAGACCTATTCGCCTGCGGAGTGATTCTCTTCATCCTCGTCAGTCAACACCCTCCCTTCAGCAAAGCCCAGCAAAGCGACCGCTACTATGTCCTTTTCCTCACTCAGAACGACCGCTTTTGGACGCTTCACTCCGCCAGCAAGCCCCAAGGCTTCTACACCCCTGAGTTCAAAGCACTCATCAATGGTATGCTGGCCTACAACCCCGCCCAGCGTCCCACTCTCCAGGAAGTCCTTGCATCTCCCTGGCTCAATGGACGGACCTTATCCGGAGAAGGCTCTCCCAGACCTGACCTGTCTCCGGGACAAGCCCAAAGAGAAATCGCCAATAAACACGCTTTGGCTCAGCAGAAAAAGGCACTGGCGGCCCAGCGAGCTGCTCCTAGGAACACCCGTCCTGGACAGTACAGAGGGGACCTAGGTGAAAGCACTACGGGACAAAAGACGCTGTCTCCGTTTGTTGAGGGTACTAACAAGTTTACTCGAGTCTATACGAACCTCAGAGCCGAGTTGACTATGCACCTTCTGGTCTGCTTTTTTGCAGAAAAAAATGCGGAAGTCCAGGAAAACGATACAAAGTTCAAACTAAGCGCCAAAATATCGAAAGAATTCAACCCTTCGGAGTTGTCTGCAGAGCAATTCGAGACCAGTGAGGGAAGCGTCTATGTGGAAATTCTGGAGTTGTCTGCAGAGCTGTTCGAGACTAGTGAGGGAAGAATTTGTGTGGAGTTGACCAAGATAGACGGCCCTACATACGAGCTAATGAGGGTGTTTGAAGAGTTAAAGGAAGGAATAGAGAAAGCGGCACAGGCAGAATAGACTAAGCACAGAGGTGAATTAGAGGCTTAAATGGCCATTGTCTCGGGGAGAAGTTGTAATGGGCTGCAAGAATAGTTCCGAGCAGACAAAGGCCGAGCCCCAGCCCAGCAATCGAGGGTCTCAGAGCAGTACAGACATTCAAACGAGCAAACAGCCCTCTGCTGCTCTGATAGTGGCGCTGCCAGTCAAAGAAGCCCCCATCCAGCCTGCAGACGCACCCTCAGTACAGCCCGCTAAGGTGCCGTCTGTTACGCTGCACTACTTCGACCTGTACGGCCGGGGAGAGATTTTCCGCATGCTTTTCAGCTACTTGAAGGTCAATTATACTGACCATCGGGTGGAGTTCTCAGAGTGGCCCAGTGTGAAGACCTCTACTTTGTGCGAGTTCGGGGTGCTTCCAGTTCTGGATATCAACGGGAAGCGCCTTGCACAGACTCGGTCAATTCTGCGCTATGTCTGCCAAGTCTACTATCTCTACCCCACCCGCGCCAACTTCTCAGATATCTACTCTATGGAAAGCCTCTGCGACCTAATCGACGACCTGCGAACTCCTCTCATTGCCTTCATTTTCAACAAAGACGCAGACGGTATAGCGAAGCATTATGACGAAAACATCACTGCAGGTCTAGAAATGCTCGCAACTCGTTTGGACAAAAATCCATCCAACAGCGGCTTCTTCGTAGGCGGGTCTGTGTCAATGGCTGATTTCGCTGTATTTGAGTTCCTATGGGACTACTTCCTCAGGTCAGAGAAGCGACAGGCGCATGAAGCTCAGGTCCAGAAGCACCCCAAATTGACCCAATTCGCAGAGAAAATGCGGAGACTGAATTTGGAGCTGGAGAACTACCTCAGTACTCGAAAGTATAAGTGGCTGTAGACACAGGTTAAGAGCCGTCTAAAGTCGCTCACTTGCTCCAAGTGCCGATATACACTTGGAATCGCCTTGGTCGAGACCAAGTGCAGTAGGGAATTAGCGAGTTGGAGCGGGCGTACTGCACCAGTCCTGCGTAGCACTTTACAGAGACTTCCACATTTCTAAGTGTTTGTACGTTCACTCAAGCGCTTCCGCTCCACTACTCGGCTCAAGACCGCTGCACTTACCTTGCAAAGTGACTGAAGGACACCTTTGTTGCCATGGATGGCATTGGAAATGGACGATTACGCTGTGGAGCTGGAAACTGCCTAGTCTCTTGCAGACTTCACTATCTCAATCAGAAGTGCAACAATGCTAGCGAATGTAGACGTTGAAGCCGAAGCACTAGTAGAAGCACAGTATCAGTGAAACAGCCTTGGACAGCTTTTATCCCTTTTCAAAGTCTGCAGGACGTTGTGCGCAGGCAAGACCGCTGTATGAGGACGGCAGGTATCATTGCGGAGGATGTGTATGGCCAGGACGGATCAGCTTATAGCCTTTCAGCTAGCTAAAGTAATGTAAATAAGAAGGAAGTCTACGTTTGTAGAGTCTGTGAGCGCTGCTCTGCGTGCACTCGTCCACCCAACTCTGTTACGACTGCCTTCATTGCTTCATAGTCTGCCTGTGGTAGTCTCCAGGAAACCGCGCTCCTTTGTTCCCAGGTGCAACTGGAAGCACTGCTTCATACTCTCAGCCGCATAGAATTCAACTGCCTTTTCTTGGGCTAGAAACTGAGTGAAGCCTTCGCTGGCTTGAGTTCTTCTAATTGCATGTGAAATATGGTACTTCTAGCCTTGGCATAGGGTGCTTTTCGGAGCTGAGAAATGGCTTCATTGCTGCATAGCAATATATAGGGAAATTGAACCTAACGTACTCCTCAGTTCTCTCATCTAAGGTGTAGGT
>Ga0247837_1001173_pt1 | contig 56026 bp, 38 predicted proteins | sample LaCtaG_2_FD_187115 | JGI IMG/M metagenome (GOLD analysis project Ga0247837, IMG submission 187115) | Freshwater microbial communities from meromictic Lake La Cruz, Castile-La Mancha, Spain - LaCruzMarch2015_14.5m | ecosystem: Environmental > Aquatic > Freshwater > Lake | place: Spain: Castile-La... | reverse complement strand
TGCTTTGGGCTTGGCCAGCTTTGTAGTGAGCGCCTCGAAGTTTTGTGCGTATTTGGCTCTAAGCTCGACGAGTCGTCTTCTACTCCTTGCACTGTCTTGCTTAGCGATTTGCAGGTCATTTTCCAGCTCAGAGATACGCTTATTGGCAGCATCGAGTTGGATTTTCAGGGAGTCTTCGCCCAGGTCAACCTCTGTGTGTCGTTTGCGAGAGTGAGAGGGGTGCCTAGGCGAGGGATTGACAGGTAGGCGAGTTTCTGGCCCTCGGGGCTGAGTCTCGGTCTCCATCATATGAAATTGATATTGGATCCACCTGATCTGAGATTGGTAGCTGGGTGTTAGGCACTGTGTTCGGAAGGTCGATCCTGGCTTTCTTCAACTTGTATATTATACAGGCAGCCTGTTCCCACTCTGTAAGCAGGAGAGGTCGGCCAACCGTTGATACTATCCGAACTTCACCCGTTCCCCTCTTACTTCACAAACACTTAAGTACCAAATTTCCCTATCATCCGTTTCGTCACGTCCATAATCTATTGATGGCCTCCAAGTCTATGTGCCTGACCCCCGTTTCAGTCATTTGCCGTCCTCGTCCCCCGCATTCCGACTTAGCAGCTCTCTGCGGCAACTTCCACATCAGTGCCGACAGGTCGTCTATCACGCTTGTGGGGACCAATAGTCGCCTCAACTTTTCATTCGACCATGTCTTCGACTTCGCAGCCACGCAGAAGGAAGTGTTCGAGTACTGTGGAGAGCCTGCTGTGAGGTCGATATTTGACGGGTACAATGCAGCGATCCTGGCGTATGGGCAGACTGGGTCGGGGAAGACATTCACGACAACAGGGGTAATAGGGGACGAGGAAGGGAGAGGACTGGGTCCTCGGATAATTACACGGCTTTTTGACGGCATTACAGGAGCTAGTGAGTCTGTTGAGTTTTCTGTCAAATTCAGCTACTGCGAAATCTACATGGAACGCATCACTGACCTACTCGATCCTCTCAAAACCAACCTCAAAATGCACGAAGAGAAAGGCCTCGGACTGATAGTCTCCGGCATCACGGAAAGGTACGTGTCTGATGAAGAAGAACTGCTAGGACTCATGCTGCTCGGGAATGAGAACAGACACACTAGTTCTACAGCCTTCAATGAGGTCAGCTCTAGGTCGCATGCAGTTATGATGTTGACTGTGGGGCAGAATAACAATGAGGACGGAACGTTGAGGTCGGGGAAATTGCATTTGGTGGACTTGGCGGGCGCGGAAATGGCGGGCAGAGCGCATGTCACAGGGAAGCGACTGGACGAGGCGAAACTGATCAACAAGTCCTTGACTACTTTGGGCATAGTTGTGAGGACACTGGCAGAAGGCGAAGGCAAACACATTCCCTACCGAGACAGCAAACTGACCCGACTGCTGCAGGACGCCCTGGGCGGCAACTCCCGCACCACCATGCTCATTACCTGCTCCCCCGACCCTGAGTGTCTCGAAGAAACCGCCAACACCTTCCGATTCGCCGCCAAAGCCAAGGAAGTCCGCACTCTGCCCAAAGAAAACAAGGAAACCACCATTTCCGAACTGCGGATTCTCCTGGCCAAGACAGAACTCGAGCTTTCCCTGCGCACTCGCCAATTAGAGTCCCTGGAGCAGTCTATGTTCCTGGAAACCAGTCGAATAGCCACACAGGAAGAGCCTGAGGGAGAGGACAAAGACACTCTGCTGCTCGAGAATGAGCGCCTCATGGACACAATTGACGACTTGCAGAGCCAATTAGCTGAGGAAATCGCGCAAAGAGTGCAACTGCAGGACGACTGTAGGGAGCTGCACGAGCAAAACCTGGGGAATGAACACGCTTTGATGACTCTCAGGGCCACAAATGTGCAGCTGTATAGTGAAGAGTTGAAACTTACTGAGGACTTAATGGACAGAGACGAGCAAATCGCTATTTTGACGCATGCGAGAGATACACTTGCGAAGGAAGTCGCAGAATTGAGACTGGCGAATGAGCATTTGGAGCAAAAGAATAGGGAACAGGCAAGGATTATCGACCTGAGAGACCAGGAAAACCCGCGACTGGCGGAAATCATATCTCAGAAGGAAGCGCAGGTGCAAGAACTGCAGCGAAAACTCGAAGACACGGAAACCTCCCTCACATCTGCTCTCAAACGCACCCAATGTGACCTGTCCGCCGACCAATACATCCAAGAAATCGCCAATTCGCAAGAATCCCTGCTGAAAGCGCATGACCAACTTGCTTATTTGCAGAACTTGCTGAATGACAGAGACAGAGCACTGAGCACTCAGCGGCCTGACTACTCACTGTACAAGTCCATAGGCTACCAGGAAGCCATGTCTATGTGGGAAGTGACAAAGAAGCAGCTAAATTGTGACCTGGATAACCGCATTCAGAAAGTCGTCCTGCTGGAAATCGAAGTGGACGAAGCTCATGAGAGCTACAGGCGACTTAGTGAACAAATGAGGCAAATCAGCACGAAAGATGCACCCAAAGTTACAGAACTGGAAGCCGAACTGGACAAACTGCAGCGCAGCTTCCAAAAACTGCTCAGCGACCAAAGCAAGTACCAAGTCCAGATCGAGGTTTTGGAGCGAAAGTTAAAGCGGAAGTCTGAAAAGCGGCGAGAGGCGGAGGAAAAGGTGAGGGAAATGACTGAGCGGCTGGCTGAAGCTGCTCATACGCTGGAGCGACGGTCCTCTGAAGTGACGGAACTGCGACTACACGGCGGCTTCGCTCGCAGTGTGATGGGGTTCAACAGTTCCAAGCTGAAGAAACTGGTGAAGGGAGGCGCTAGTAACATGTGACTAAGGGTTGGCTGTGTAGTTCGCAGCTGTGGGTACAGCCTGAGTAGTGCATACCAGAGGCAGTAACTGGGGTGGGTGACTCTTCTCCACGTGTTGTTATTCTTGGAAATAGACCAGCCCAGGGTCTAATATGAATTACCGGGCCCTTTAGAACTGCGCTTCTATGTCCTGTACCCTGCTGCTATTCTTATTAATGGGTACTTCCCTGCAGGCTCGTAGACAGGATACGTGAAATATCTGCTAATGGAAACCGGTCGTTACTATGTGCATATTGCTCACTCATCATGTTTCATATCACGAAAATGTGCTGCATAATAGCACTTCTCTAGATGGCTTGGAACCCGGCTTCCCAGTATAGGAAAATGAAGATTATGTATATTCAAATGAGGAAAACCAATATGAGAAAATCAGTGAAATACAAACTACCCGCAAAAATGCAATTTTGCAATACTCTAATATTTTGTTGATAAGGCCATAATCTCCTTCTCCATCTGCCACCATCCAGTTTTGCTCCTCTATTCATACACTCGCAAGACACTTCGAAATCAGGTCATCCTCAACAACCGCCTCACTACTGTCCGCACAACTAATACGAATATAAGAATATTCATAGTCTTCAGCCGAACAATAGAAGACTTCCCCTTTGCACTGGCCACAGAATAGCGTGAGTTTAAGTTGTGATCTGTCATAATGTCGAAGTTAAGCACAGCCAAAGATCCACCTATATACAGAACTGTTATCCTTTCATCTTGCTAGGGAGTCGAGCCGTAGGAAAGTATCAAAGTCTACGCCTAGGTCACGCAGTACGACTGAGTGTCAGTCCATAATGGTCATCACCACGCCATTTAGTACCTCTCCCTTCCGTATTCCCTGTGCTGCCGCTCTCTTCCTACAGCCAAAATAGGTGAGTCCGTCCTTCGCTCCTCTCATCGAATGTTCATATCCATGTGGTCAATGCACAGAAAAGAGTTAGCAGGGAGTAAAGTGGAAGTGAGGGTTTTGAGTCCTAACCGTCTCTCTCCTTGTCATCTATTTAAGCTGTTGAACTGTGGGAATTTAGTGATTTGGGGAAAGTTGATTAGCTGCTTCTGCCACTAGTCGAATTTCTTCATTTACGGAATCGCTGCGACAACAAATTCGGGATTCGCACTGTGAATCACTCATTCAATAAGACGGGAATTAAACTACGTGACTCTTTCAGTACTCGAAAAGCCTTTTGCCTGGTATCTACTGCTGAAATAAGAACTAAAAGGTAGAAAAGACAGCCAAAGCTAATAATACGTGAATGTTTGGAAATGATAATCAGTAACTTTATTGACTGATTTTACACGTCACGTAACTCTCAAGTGTATATATAATACAAAATGCAGAACTCCTAGAAGTCTGCTACTCTCAGCAACTTAGCCTTTGAATTCGCAAGCGATAGTCTAGCACTGCGGATATATATGCAAACGCTCGTCTATGAAAGTGGGATTTTCATGCGAGATAGAAAGATGACAAAGAATTGAGTGCGTTAGGAAGCACCCAAAATACTAAGCAATTATAGCTACCAGATCTGCTAGCAACCCCGCAAAGAACGCTTCCATGCTTATAACTTCACTCTGAACCTCTTATGTACACGCAACTCCAGTCCTTACCTGCAGAGACCATACAATTGCATTTCCGCCTAATTTACGCCTAACCGCTAAGAAGCTAATAATGACTGAAGTGGCGGACCGAGCGAAAATTTGCAGTCTCGTAGCGGATTTGCTGCTGCCAGAGCGCAGAGAAGCAGCCCTCATGGAGCTCAGCCACAGCCGCGAAGGAGTCCCCGACCTAGCCCCGCTCCTATGGACTTCCACCAGTGTCATGGCAGTGCTGTGAGGATTAGACAGGTTGCAAGAGATCGTGGCTGTGTACCCACTGCTATCCCCGCAGAGTCTGACTACAGCAGTGTCCAACAGAGTGTGCAATGTGTTGGCGCTGCTGCAGTGCCTTGCCTCGCACCCACAGACCAGGTCGCAGTTCTTGAAGGCGCAAATTCCGATTTTCCTCTTTCCGTTCCTCAATACAGTCACTAAAACTCGGCCGATGGACTATTTGAGACTGACCTCGCTGGGAGTCATTGGCGCCTTGGTCAAGTCGGATAGTGCGGAAGTCACCCGCTTCCTACTGCAGACTGAAATCATCCCTCTGTGTCTAAAGATCATGGAGAAGGGCAACGAGCTTTCCAAGACAGTTGCGACCTTCATCCTGCACAAAATAATGTGTGACGACGACGGACTCAAGTACCTCTGCTACACCTACGACCGGGTTTCCCTCATCTGCGGAGCGCTGAGCTCAATGGTGGAGGAAATGAAGAAAGAGCCCTCTCAGCGTCTATTCAAGCACGTCGTCCGCTGCTACCTGAGACTTGCAGACGACTTGACTGCCCGTGAACTGCTGAAGAACAAGTTCCTGCCTGTGAGTCTCCGTGACCCGCAGACGGAAATGGCGACGGACGACCACTCTCGACGGTGGCTGACCTCGCTGCATATGAGCCTGGGTCTCGCCCACTTCCAGTAGTGTTTCTCTAAGGACGGGCGTGCTTACTCAGGTCACTGCTGAAAGCTTCAAACATGGACTTGAAGTCTCTGTATGCGTCCAGCAGCTCCTTCTTTTGTCTTCTCGTCACTTCGAGGACTTCCCGTACCTTCCGCACCTCTCCTAGTAGGGTCTCGTTCGCGGCCTCGCTCCGTCCCAAGTCCTCGGCGAGCTGCTCGGCCGATTTCATCTTTTCCTCAATGGTCAGCCGAGCGGAGTGCTGGAGATGGTCGAAGTCGGCTTTGAGCTTCAAGTACACGCATTCCATGTCATGGAGTCTTCTGGATAAAAAGTCCTTCACTTGGATTTCCGAGTTCAGGTCTTTCCGCATTTCCTCCAAACTCACAGTCATATTGGCCAAGTGCTGGTTCAGTTTCTTTAGCCGTTCGTTTAGAATGTCTTTCACTTTGGTTAGTTCTCTGGCTTCGGACACTACCTGGGCGGAAAGGGCGTAGGTAGTTGCGAGGGAGCTTTGGATGAACTGGATCCACTCGCCGACTTTGGCAGGGTTGCTGGCCAGCATGGCGGAGCTCCGATGCAGCAGTTCCACTGTTTTGTCCTTCGGAAACTTGGCTAGAATCAGCTCAGGGAGGGAGGTAAAGACCTCATTGGAAGACCCAGAAGTAGCGATTTCGACTGTCTTGATAAGGCTGAGGAAGGTCTTAGTGATGGGCGTTAACTGCGCTTCCGCCTCCTTCCCCACTGCAAAGCCTTGGATCAGGTACCCTAATTACCCCTCACTTCTCAATAAGCTGTCTGCAGCTCTCGTCCAAAGTCACTGGGTCCTCTGCGACTGGCAACAGCGCAGGCTGTGGCCTCATAAAGGCCAAGTGCTCAAATGTGCTGGGGTCCATGCACACATTCACTCTCCAAAAGTCAGATACTCGGGCCAGGCTGTACACTTCAGCGGCTTCCAAGTAGCAGATGAATTTCGGCCACAGCTACATAGACCCTACTCCGTGGCAGACGAGCAGCTCGAGTCGATGTCTGCTTGCAGCCTTTGCCTGGAGGACGTAGTCTGGAGACTTGCGATCCAAAGGAATCAGAGCCGAGTACTGCGATAGGGATTGGACCTTTGACTTCAGTGACTGATTTTCAGCCTTCAGTTTCTCCACTAGCTCCAGCGCGTCCTTTAGTCTTTCCTGCAAGGCTTCAATGATAGGGCCGTCCAGTGAAAGTCTCATAGCGGTGCTTTCTGGCTCGATTTCGACAGTCTGGGGATGACTTTGCAAAGCCTCGATGAATTGCTGTTTTTCCTGCAGCTGAGTCTCCAGTGCGGCCACTTTGAGTCTGAGAGCTGTGACGTTCGGCAGATCCTCGAGTACTCCTATGAGACGCGGAAGTACTGAGAGGTCAATACTTGCCATATTCTTAGTGAAGCTGCGGGGCACTCACATGCAGACGTAGGAGAGGAATGGGGATTTATTTGGACAAGTGGGTGTTAATAAGGAATCGAATATAAAATTGATGGTCGAACTCGGAATAAACAGTCAAACCGAGCAAGGAAAACGACACCCGCGTAGACGCCCACAAGGCATCAAAGTCCCCACCCACTCCACCCCCTCCCTGTCCAACTCCCTCGAAGGCACCGACAAGTACCTATCTGCGGCCCCTGTCCACGAGTTATTCCGCATCGAAGCCAACCTTGGCAGTGTAACTCCCACTCAGGGTGCTTTCGCCTCAGTCCGTGCAGTCACGGAACTCAGCTCCGGACTTCGATTCGCAGCCAAAATCGTGGAGATTCAGGAGAGTTCGCACTTACAGAAGGCTATCCGGGAGTATGAGATATTGGCGGAAATGAACCACCCAGCAATAGTAAAGGTGGTGAAGCTGATAGTGGACGAAGGGACTAGGAAGTCCTACATGTTCATGCCTGTTGAAAGCCTGCCTAGCTTGACTGCTGTTTTGGACACTTCAGGAGTGCTATCCCTCAGTCAAGTCCGACAACTCGCTATAGAGCTCTTCGATGTGCTGGCGTATCTGCACCGACGAAACATCATTCACAGAGACATCAACCCTAACAACATCCTTTACAGCGCAGCTCGAGTCCTACTAATTGATTTCAACACAGCCCGCCGAATACTAGCAGGTCAGTCCCTGTGCAACTCCGTAGGCACCCACTCGTACAAGTCTCCAGAAATGCAAGCAGGCCTGGCTTACGACCAGAAGGCAGACGTGTGGTCTCTCTCAGCGACCCTCTCCAAGGCTTTGGGCCGATCCACTCAGGACAACTTCGACGACTTAGGTGTTTCGGCTAAAGACTTCTTCGCAAGGACCCTAGTGAGCGGGCCTGAGAGTCGCATGAGTGCTCAAGAAGCCTGTGAGCATGTTTGGCTACGTCCGTCCTAATGCATAATCCCATTAGCGCGTTTACTATAATCATCATGCAGGGCTTCATGGACTCAGAGACTCAGCAGGCTGCCAGCTTCTTCCCACAGGAATCTGAGTCTCAGCCGCAGACTTCGACAGCCGCTCCAGGCCAGGTAGTGCGTCCAGACCTTGGCGGTCCGATGCTGAGCTTCAAAGCCTTCATGGAACTGCAGGGCGGGGGCAGTGACCCGGGGGAGGTGAAAAAGGTCTACCAGCAGTACAGACAGGAGTACGAGTTACGCTTCGCTGAGATCTTCTTTACTGACCACAAGACAGAGCCGTGGTTTCAAGAGAAGTACCACCCAGTCCTGGCGCAGGAAGCCAGGCCGGGCAGACTGCTGGCCGCACAGTTGCGACACAAGCAGTTCATAGCTGACTTCCAGGCCAAAGCCTTCACAGGCCTGCTACTGCGGGACCAGACTGAAATCGTCACTACGGCTCCACTCTTCGCTTTCGACCCCAACGTGCTGACTCTCTTCCTAGGCCTCATCCCTATCAGTGTCTGGCGCAAGGAAGTGCTGAATGCGGTGCATGCGGCTCCCGGCTTCGTAGCTCTGTCTCTGTCCGAACCTATTGCATCGCAAGGCTTTTGCCGCTTCGCCTGGGCTCGGTTCGATACCCAGAGCCACTGTGACGAGTCCTGTCGACTGCTGACTAATGTGCAGGTCACTAGTCAATATGCAATATCCGCCACACCCAGTCAAAAGGCCACTCGCAGAGTACTAAAAACGCAACCGCCTCAGACCCTGCCCAGCCTCGTAGCGGACTGGAAGAACACTGTAGCACTCATCACGCACCTTGACAAGCAGTACGAAGTCACCGAGAACCAAGTGCTAATGTCCGAGGACCGGTTCGCCAGTCTGGAGGAAGCCGGCAAGGAGGAACAGCTGGACCTGCAACTGCTCTACTTGAGACGGGTGTATGGTCTGTGCTACTACTGTGCAGAGTTCTGTGAAGACGAGCGGGAGTTAGCAGCGAAGTGCGGCCCAATGCATATCCGTTCTAAGGTGAACGGCACCCAGGAAGGCCAGGCTTCAGTGGCTGAAAACAAGCTCACAGACCTATTAAAGCGCTGTGTCCTTCCCACCTACGTCCCTGAGAAAGACGAAGCCTGGCAGACGCAACTCACAGCCCTCATTTCCGAACTCGTCCTCACTGAGCCTGGAAACAAAGTCCGCTGCTCGAGATGCAAGAAGCTCTTCTTTGACGAGAAGTTCCTGCGCAAGCACATTCAGACCAAGCACGGAGACCAGCTGGAAGCGGCCTCCGCCAAGCACCAGGACAAACTCATGTTCGAACGCTTCATGCAGGAAAGCTGCCGCTTCGCCTACAACTCTTGTGGAGATAACGCCAGAACGCCCGCCCGCAGAGCGAGAGAGGAGGCTTATGAGGATTTGGACGACCCCAGTCGCAAGCGGTCCCGGCGAGTGGTGGACTATAGCGATATCTAGGCTAGGGTTACTGTGTGATTCTGGGGGTGAAGAACTCCTTAGCCCTTGCTTCCACTACAGCGTCTGTTGGGCGGTTGAGCAGGGGCAGGACTTCGTAGTGCCAGCCCTTGCTTTCCAGGATTGCCTTCTTGGCTTTCTTTTGCCCGCAGAGATGGAGGGCGGGCAGGACGAAGTGCTGCTCTGCGCAGATGTCTACTGCCAATTTCTGCTTGGGGAAGGCGAAATCAATATAGAAGTCATCATAGTGTCCCTTCACAAACTCCAGTCCAGAGCGTGTCAAATACCCTTCCACCGCCTTGCACGGGGCCTGACTAATCCAATGCTCCCAATAATGGCGCAGTTGCGTCGGTCGGGCAGCCTTCAAGCTCTCTATTTGCTGCTGCATCTCTGGCATTTCCGTGCACTTTTTGTGCTTTTCCTTGTTGTACACACTAAGGTTGAGAATCGTTGAGAACAGTGTCAGCTTGTTACTGGGCTTGGCCAGCATGTGGGGCAGATTTAGAGAAAACATGTTCCAAAAGTGGTCGTCTTGGATATTGAACATCGAGTAGTGTCTAGCGAAATGCGGCAGTTTGGAGAGACTAAGCAAGTTAGTGCGGAGAGTCAAGGTGTGGCGAATTTCCTTCATTAGTTCCGGGGAAGAAAGGCCAATGCGAGTGGCTAGTTGCAGTACCGTGAAAGTGAGATTTAACAAAGTCTCTCGGTCCTGACACCAGGATCTCTCCCTCACCACTCTTAATAAAAACTCTGCGAATTGCTCATCGTAGTAAAATGGAAGCGACTTGGGCATGGACAAGTCAGTGAAAACCTTTGAGATGAGCTTCGGCCCTATACTTAACGCCGACCGTTCCAATTCTCGGTGATAGGGCTTTTGAAAGCATTCCTGCAGGTACTGGTAATCGTCACATTTGCGGTGAGAATAGGTCGCTGCCAGTTCAATTAATGAAGGGACGGGGAGTTGGGAGATTCCCGGCATAATTTTCTCTTCTACGGACTTGAGGAACTCTTCAGAGCCCCAGTTCTGGGTAACTGCGGAGCTTAGTATCATAAACCAGTACCCCATTTCGTCCTGATGGTAGTTCTTGAAGCGTGCTGGGAAAACACGTTTGGCAATTTCAAAGACACTTTCCCCAGTCACTGTCGTGAATTCAGGCTTCACACCCCAACTTTCGCTCTTCAGTTTCGACAAAGTCAATAGGATAAAAGCAGCTTGCGGCAAAGTCGCCCTGTGCAAGAACGCAACGCTGAGGTGCGTTTTGACCACTTCCGAGACTAAAGGAATCAAATCCACTCCTGCTTTATTCATCTTCCGGTAGACCTTGGCAGCTTGATACAGCAGTCTCCAGTTCTGCCAGTTCACCCTGACTCGGGCCTCGAGTTCGTTTTCCAAAACGATGGCAAGTGCTGGGTCAATAGGCGCGCTTTCATTCATTCGGAAAGCCCGCAACACTTCCCCTACCTCGTTATCTCTGAACTGCCCGATGTTAGAAACCAGCCAAGTATTGAGGGAAGAGTCGGGGCTTGAGGTGAAGTATTGCCTCTTCCACTCTGCTAAGCTTGCAGGGGAAGCAGTGGAAAGAAGTCGAATCTGCAGGGGGACTCTGCGGAGGAGGCTGCCCAGCATTACATGGCCATTAAGACAGGGCTGAGAAAGGGAAACAGTGGAAGCTAGCACTGCAGCCTATGCCTTCCAGAGCCACTACTCAGATACTACTAGCAGTAGAGAAATCGGTTAAAGCTGATGTATGTGTGAACTGCATAAGAATAGGAATGCACAACTCAAACAGGTTTCAATAGTGTGTCTGTCCACACTGAACCAACATAGGGAGAAAGGCAGTCTAATAAGTCTCTTCCCACTGTCAAGTTCGCCAGGCGGCAGCGTCGTTATTCGCTCCATTTCTATGCAAGCACTCATCCTGCAGTCTCTACGACACCTCCGTGAGGAAAAGGAGCGCCTTCGCACTCAGGCCTACGAGCGAGAATCCGCCCAAACAGAGCGCAAAGAGCGTCTCCGCTCCCTCGAACAAGAAGTAAGGGAAAGCAACCGCACCGAAGGCCGCAGGACTATCCGACATGCCTCGCCCTGGGGCGTGGACCAGCGCCAGTTCAGCTCCGAATTGCTCAGACAAAAGCAGCGGGAAGGAGATGTGCTCCGGGCACAGAGGAGAGAAGAAAGGCGACTGGCAGTTAACTTGGGACGAACGCGCATTGGACTGGACTTCATACCTGACTTGACAGTTCCGCGGAAGAAGGAGGGGGCTCGGACTGGGGAAGTGCGCACTGAGCGCTGTCTGCATGCCACTGACTTGCAAGTGCGGAGGTATATCCACTTCAAACGCAAGCGAGAGCAGAACCGGGCGAAGTTGAAAGAACTGCAGGCGGAGCGGAAGGAACTCAGACGAGAGTGGGCTCTGGAGGCCCTGGACCACGACTGCAAGCGCACTACCAAGCCAACTCGGCGCAAGCTTCGCAGGCGAACAAGGCCCCAGTGCCCCCCTCAGCCCAGTCCTCCTAAGCCGCTCTACAAGCGACTGCGAGGGCTGCTGTCAGCCCGCATTGAAAATCTGAGGGATTCCGCCCTTCTCTTGCCGCTGTCCCTAGGTGCAAGTCAGCGGCAGATGGAATTCCCTGTGAGTGAAGAGGACTGCAGCACCTCTCGAAGCCAACGACGGAAACTGAGACGCAGAGTGGAGTCACTGAAAGAACGCTATGAACAGGTCAGGGACAAAGAAGAACAACAGGACAGGGACTGGGCAGCCAGGGTCATCCAGCGCTGGTACCGAACTCACAGGGCCGAGGAAGTCACTTCAGAACTAAGGGTGGAGAAGGAAATATCGGATATTTACTCAGGACGGTTTTCCCTATCTGCAGTGGAGTTTTGTGGGGAGTCAGGTCCTTGTTCGGACTCAGGCAGCAGGGATATGCTAGTGGACCGCTTCAAAGAAGCCCTAGCAGTTCACTCGCAAAGCCTTGAAAGTCGCATTTTCGCCTACACAGCCCAGCTCGAAATAGGTCTGGCCTGCGCCCCTGCCACCGCTCTAGAGGAATCTCTGCTGAGTCCTCCTGCTGTTCCCTCTATGCCGATTCTCCTGCCTGCGGAGAGTTGTCCTGAGCCGGACAGCACAATGCATAGAGTTAGTCCTTCCACTCCGCTGTTCATTATCCCTGAGCCGGCTGAGGACGTACCGCTACCGGAAGCCAGCCCTAGGGCTTCTTTCGAACTGCTGAGTCGTAGTGTGGAAGAGATGAAATTGGAAAGGCTGGATAGTGAGTATGCGACTCAGCTGCCTTTCTGCGTCGATCTGAAGCCATTAGCAAGGAAACGTACTCAATAGGTAGGCAACAAGCTGAGGTTGGAGTTGGACGAAGAGGACTTTCAGCCGGATCTCCCGCTTGCTAGTCCGATCCTTAGTCCTATCGAAGTGCTCAAGTCTCTGCCCATGGCTCTTTTGCCGAGTAGCAGCAAGCGGCCTACAGTTGCGGAAGTGGAGGACGTTGTAGCGCACATTCTAGCCCGCGAAGTGGCCAATTGCTTCCTCCTAGCAGTGCCGAAAGAGCCTGCTTCAGTGGACACCTCTCCCGAGTTCCTTTGCTACTTCCTGGAACTGCTGGTGGAGCAGATGGACGAAGCTGCATTCATGCAGCAAATCACCAGGCCAAGAAGTGTGGACTTGGAGCTTCTTCTTCATGCATTTACAGCAGGCTTACCAGCTCCTTCCGAGCCCGAAGTCCTCATCCCAATAGCAGCTTTCGACGCTGTGGTGACTTTCATGCTTTCCCACATCAGCAACTCAGAAGCAGCGGGGCAGTTGCAGGCCTACTGCCGAATGCTGTATGACAGTGCAAATGAAGCACTTGATATCATCCGTCCTGAAAGTTCCAAAGGCCAGCGCACGCCTTGGCGTCCCGGCATCAGCGACTTGCACCGCTACCCTAGTATATTCGAGGTCTTTTATGACGTTCGGGACCTGCTGTTTGCCTGGGGCTCTGCTGAGGTCGGCACGCTTCCCAAATTGGATGAAGTCGCCGCCCAGTCTCAGGTGCAGGAAGAACGACTGTCCACACAGTTGCTCAGAGACGTTCTGCTGGAAGACCGACAGTGGGTGGACTACGAAGGTCAGGAAATCGGCTGTCGCTTCGACTTATCTGAGAGAATTCTCGCAGATTTGACTCAAGAGGCCTTGATTCTTCTCTCTAATCTCATGCCATAATGCAGTTTAAACGTCCCATCAATACCCTCGAAGTGGAGCCGAGTCCGTCCCAAACGCTCACTTCGCTGTCTTTCCGAGTGCACATTGACCCCACTTCAGGACTGCTCAGTACCTCTCAAGCAGGTCTTCAGGCGCAAGCCTTGGAGTATGAAAGTCAGGGCCAGGTCATCAAGTCTGCCAAGTGCATGCTCAGATTCATGCTCCTGGCCCAGAGACTAGAGACTGAGCCTGAGGCAGAGTGGAAAAGGATGGGGGCGGAGGCCTGCACAGTCATTGAAGCACATGTGACTGACTATCTGAAGAAGGAGAAGACGAAAGGAGCCGGGAGACTGATAAAAGCCCTGGACAAGTGGCTGGAACAGGGAGGCAGGATGAGGGACAGACGCTGGCATCAGATCCGAGTTCTGCAGCTGTGAGCGCTAGGCAGACATGCGTACTACGACTTAGCCACCAGTCGCCTCAGTTTGGCTGCCAGGAACATCGCCAAAGCCAAAATCCTGGAAATCGACGGACTACCGCTCCTCGCCTTGACAGTTACGAGACTGCTGGAAGCCTTCGTCCTGTGTCTTCAGCTAGACCACAAATCCGCTTCTTTGGCTCTCAGAGACGCCTTAATGGCGCAAAGTCAAAGCTCGAAGCAGGGCGCTTCCTCCGACCTGACTTGGTACTTCAGCACTTTGATGGTGTTGTACCACAACCTCGCCTGTGTGAGTCTTTCCTTGCATCTCAGGACAGAGGCGGCTGGGTACATACAGAAGGCTGAGCAGGTGCTAAGACAGACTCCTGGCAATACCACAGCACTAGAAGCCAAGGTGGTGCGCTTCCGTATGCAAATGGTGCCCAGGGAGGATGACGATTTGCAGTGGGTTGAGCCTGCAGAACAGACTCCACAGCCGCCGTTTTTACCTGGGGGTCACTTCGGCGACCCGAGTAAACTGGTGGAATTGACGAAAGAAGCAACTCCGCGCTTTGAAGAACGCAAAACAGCCCGCAAGCTACCAAAGCGCCTGGCTCTGCAGCAGCTGTTTAGCAAAGACAACCCCTACGTCCAGCACATTGCCTCTGTCAAGAGCAGCAGACGCTACCACAGTGTGCAGCCCTCTCTGCGCTTTCCTAGTAACTGTCCTGTGTAGCTCTTAGCAATGCTGTCTAATTGCACTATGGATAAGAAAGAGCTAATCTGCCAAGTCTGCGGACAGAGTCCAGCCACCACTGTCATCGACAGTCTCGCTCTTTGCCAGCAGTGCAGTCTTCCCAAGTTCATCATCAACCCTGCACTGCCTACTCTCACCTACGTGCCCATTGAAGGAGAGACGAGGGAATGTAGACAGTGCCGGATGCAGCTGTCCAAGGCCACGGCAAACTGTATCAACTGTGGGTTTGTGGAACTGAGTTTGGTGGCTGATACTTATGAAGAAGAGGAGAAAGCTCCCATTCCTCAGTCCACGAAACCAGAAGTAGTAAATTCCGTGTGTTGGACTTGTCCCCGCTGCAGCTATGAATACAACCAGAAGCAACAAGCCTGTCTGAAGTGCCAACAGCCCTACCAGGCTCCAGCAGCAGTGCCACCACCTCGAGAGTCCAAGCCAGTCGCTGTCTCTAAGGGTCAATTTCCAGACACTAAAGTGCTGCCAATTCAGCCTCCAGCTGGAGATGATGATCTTGACATGGAAGAAATGTCGTCTGCGTCCCAACCCAAACCACTCACTTCCCCTACTAAATGGCGCTGTCAGTGTGGCAGCGCTAACCCTGTTTTCTCCGAAACCTGCCATTCCTGCAAAGTTCACTTTCCACAATGTGCGGCCCCACCGTGGAAATGCATCCACTGTGCCCAGAATACATACAATGATCCCTGTGATCAGTGCAAGCAGAAGCAGGGCTGGAGTCAGTATTTGAAGAAGAAAAGTGTGACTTTGAATGGTGAGAAGTGGATGTGGCAATGCAAAAGCTGCAAATTGTGGACTCGAATTGATATTTCCACTTGCTTTTTTCAGCATACGAATGAGGCTATAAAGGTAGCGCTGGAAGGTACGGCTTCACAGTCTTCAAGTAGAGGGATTTTTGGAAGCTTAAAGAGCTTATTTAGTTAGAACCCGAGGTTAATTATTAGTGATTAGGGGACGGAGAGGCAGAAAGTCCGTTTCTGGCTGAAACTCACTACTCATAGAAACCAAAACAGAGTCGAATTGCTCATAACTCTGCTTCCTGAGAGTCGAGTAAAACCTATTTTTGATAGAGTTCTCAGTGCGGCCGTAGAGTCTCTTCGCGATTTCCGCCCACTTCGAGCCGATTTCCAGGTACATCTCAAAGATAGTGACATCCTCCTGCACACTCCAGTCCCCCTTGCGCACTTTCGGGTCCAACGCGTTGCACCATCGCTCACGACACTGTTTCCCATTGCGTCCTGGAATCTTTTCTGCACAAAGCGACCACTTCTGAGGGCCCGTAGTAAGGACCCAGGCCCGAAGCACTGCGTCCTCTGTGAGACTCCAGGGCCCTTTGACTCTGCCAGGCTTCAGTATCTTGGACCAGCGGTGCATGCACTGCACAGAGGACCTGCCGGGCACTAGTCGCGCTACCTTTCTCCACTGCTTCTCCCCGATTACTTGAATTGCTTTCGTGAGCTGCAGGTCTTCCTCTGGACACCACTTGCCCTGCCGAAAGGCTGGAAGTCTAATGTCCATTACCAGAATTAGGCACTCAGGGCAATGCGTATAGAATAGCTCAGGCAGCGATTGCTTTACAGTTACAGGGAAATTTTCAAGACAAAAACACCTTGTTTATATAGGTTTTTATACAGCACTGGCTAATTATAGTCAGTCTCTGAAATTTCAAAGGGATGTTTTCGATTTGCCTTTATCAGTGAGTTGTGGGAAACAGGGATTTCTGCTCAGCAACGATAATCATCTAAAATAAAGGAAAATTCGTATTATTGATTAGCAGGCCTGGGCAGCAAGCTTTCTCTCTGACTTGACTACGATGCTAATTAGCAGTTCCTGCATTACTTCTATTCAGTCGCCCTTATTCTTGGTGCCTGCGCTCCCAGTGCTCTGTCAGCTTGGCTTTATTCTGGAACTTCCTGCCGCAGCCAGGAACAGGACAAGGGATGAAAGCCGCAGGGAGCTGGGTGGTCAGGGCTCGGACTACACTGAGTAACTGGTCGGAAACTGACTCTTTAGCCAAGGAAGCTAGCAACGACCCTAGCTTGCGGACTACCTCTTCCCCTGCTACGCTTTCCCAGGGCACTAGTCCTTTCGTGGCTGTGCACAAGTTCCCCAGTACCATAGCAGTCTGCACACTTAGGTCGTTTGCCTGTGCACCTGTTTCCGCCAGCAAGGCTACAAGTCTTTCAAAGCACTGCTCTGAGTAGACGAATTCCTTCGCAAGTCGGGATAGGTTCATTAGGCAGCCGAGACAGTAGTACACCACTTCAGCAGAGCTGTGGTCTAGAAGCAGCATGAGTGGCTCGACTAGGTGGCTTTGGCCGACTTGGTGGGCGGCTTCTGGGTGTCTAGTCAAGTTGCTAAGTGCGCGGAGTGCCTCTCGCGTGGTTTCTGTGTTGAGGGTCTGGAGAAGGGCAGGAACTAGGTGCAGAACTAAAGCCTCCCGTAGACTCAGGTCTGCCACTATCGGCCGCTGCGGCTGGTCATAGAACAGAATATTGGCCAGGCAGGAAACGGTGATGAGAGTCATTTCTTCATGGTCGATGTGCATGCGAAGCACCTGGTCAAGTGCGGAAATAGCCGCATTCCCCTGCGTCATTTCCACGCCGGTTTCATTGTCCAGCACTGCATTTGCCAGCAATCGCACAGATTTCAGCAGAGCATCGAAATGCGCTCTGGAAGCAGTCGCCAGGGACACATAGGGAACCAGGAGAGTAGTCACTGTGGTATCGAAGCCTTCAGGTCCGAGTGCAGCCCTGGCTTCCTCGTACAGCATCGCTAGATTGGCCAAAGTGAAGCTAAGCCTACTCACCACTGCCGCGTGTTCACTGTAGGTTAGAAGCACTCGCTGCAGCAGTGAAACAGACGCATACAGGTTGTCTCTATCCAGCATAATCCGGCAGCATTTCTCCTCCATAGACAGCTTGCTGAGCACTCTGCAAGCGTTGTACACCAATTCAGAGTGGGTGAAAAACAAATCCAACGTGCGGAGGGTCCTTTCCACGACTTGGCCTAACAGCATGTCAGTGCATGCGACCTTGTCGCCTGCGAAGTTGCGCAAAGTGCCTGTAACTTGAATCAGCATTTGTGCTCTTGCGTCGTTGCTGTGTAGGACTTACACGTACTCAGGGTGAGTGCTGGGGGCGAAGTCGGCAGGCAGGGGGAGTAGCCGGGCTAGGACCACTACCAGCCCTACATCCAGGGCTTGCTGTCTGCCTGACTCGTCGTCCGTTAGGTTCTTTAGAGTGCCTACGAGGTAGACTAGAGTTTGGAACGGAACTGAGTGCTCTCCACCTTCCAACTCCACCAACTCATCAGATAGCAGCTTCACCAATATTTCATACAGAACCTCAATCAACCGAATGGCGTGAAAGAGACTGTCATTAGCCTTCGCTTTGCTGGGCATATAGGCCAACTTGCAGGCTGATTGGAGGATGGGGTGAGGCTTCAACTTGCCATTGGCCTTTTGACTCAGCAGCTTAAAGTCCAGAACCAGCAGGAAAACGACCTTAAGGAATAGAAGCCGAGTAGACACTTCAGTGGCCAATTCGACCAGTAGTAAGATCTGAGCACAAAGGTCCTCCCTAGCCTCAGCAGCCAGCAGCTCTGCCTCAGTACTCAGTTTTTCTGCTAGCAGTCTCCACTCCTGCTCCTCGTATCTCTTCCGCAGGTCTTCTCTGTCCACTAACGCCTGCAAAGTCGCTACAGCGCCTGGCTTGAGAGTCTCTGCCTTGGCCTTCACAGGTCTGGGCGGCTCGGACTTGGGTGTTTCCGCCAGTTCCAGTTCTCTGCTTTGCAGCTTGATAGCTTCCTTTAGCACAGGCTTCTCCTTCCTGAGGACTGCGTCCTGCGACCCTCTGCGAAGCACAGGACGGCCTTTGGGCACGTAGGAAGAGGGCGGGCGACTGGAGTAGTCGCTCTGGGCGAAGAGAGCTCGCTGGGATTCGGAGGGAGTGAAGGGGCGGCTGGGCTCGTTCAGACAGGCTCGAGCGGTCTGAATCACGTTGGAAATTATGCTCTTTTCCAGGTGCGAAGTCAGTGGCTTGTGACTCTGCGCCATGACCTATAATGGCTTTGAGCTAGGCAGTCTCAGGGCTTGCTGTGCTGGTGAGAAACAAGGGAAAGCAACCTATTTAGACTGAAAAGGACTTTACACCGTGTTGTTACTTGAAAGGGTCAAAATGTATCTACTGGAACTCAGCACTACAACTATACGGAAGGTTCGTAATTAAGGCTTAGGATGTGTATGGAGGTGGTAGTCCAGGAACTCCACAGCTGGGTAGGGATACCACTGCCTAATCCTTACCCTTTTCGGCTTCATAATTCCTGTAAACCAGCCTAAATGTCCTCCATGGCGACTCACCACCAGTATCAGCTTCGGATTTGTCTTGAAATCACTGTACGGCAGACAGTCTTCTCTGCGTGAAAAGTACGGAATGACAGGGTCGCTGAGGGCGTTGAGGGCGAAGACAGGCACTGTGATGTGTTTTAAGTCCTCTGCACAGCTCACGGTGTGGTATAAGTGCTCGGGAGAGGTGAAGCCCATTGCGCGTCGTGAGAAGAACTCGTCGAATTCGTAGTGGCTGGAGGCCTGCAGGGCCTTTTCCACATCGATGTGGGCGAGTCCTTCATACATCTCTTTGTTGCGCTGCAGCAGTCGAATAGAGTTTTGCAGGAGCATGAAGTCCACTACCTTGTTTTGAGGCTTGCTGATGTTCAGGATGCAGAGGTGGATGTCGAAAGGACAGGATAGGGCTGCAATTGCTTCTAACAAGCAGTTTTCCTTGCTTTCTCCTGCATATTTTAGCATGGTATTAGCACCCATAGAGAACCCCATTCCCACCAATCTCGCCTGCGGAAACTTCGCTTTGATCAGTCTAATCCCATACTCCAAATCATCAGTGGCCCCGGGTGACGCCGGCCTACTAGTCTTTCTAGCCCTTTACCGTCAGCGGAGTGTCGTTAATCCCACGTTGTTGCAGCACAGCCACCCTATACCCATGCTCCCCACATACCTCCACACTCCGCTTTATGTAGGGTGAATTACTGCCGCCTGTAATGCCGTGGGCCATTATCAAGACAGGGGCGGAAGGTCGAAGGTGGTGAGTGTCCTTCGCCCAGTCTATTGAAATCGTTCCCCCATCTGGCATTGGGACTAACTCTCGGTGGTACTCGATTAGGTGCAGGTCCTTGCCTTCCTCCTGGATTCTCCCGGTGGAGGAGCCGTAGTAGGACTGCCAAATGCCGTGGCTGAGCCAGGGAGTGGGGGTGAAGCTTTGGGCTTGGAGGGAGGGAATGGCTTGCAGACACTGACGGTTGGCTTCGGTGTCGACGTAGTACAGCTTCAAGTCGGTGTCGTAGAAGGGGTAACCCACTAGAGCTGCAACGCCCACACACGCAGCTCTCCACATTCCCTATATAAATTCACTCCTTCCTACTGCAATACAGAGATTAGGACTCTGATTAGCTACGCTCAAGCCGGCGCTTCCAGTTTATTCTGTATGGGGTCCCGAGCCTCGGCAAGTCGAGTTTCGCCTGTATGGAGCGGATTGAGGCACTCTTGCAGTCCATTTCCCCGCATTTCCGCCTCCAAAGCCTCCTCAAAATCCACTATTTTCCCCTTGGATTCTCGCTTCAAGTCCTCCACAATCAGTAAAAGTTGCATCTTTTCCTTCCCCGCACACTCCAATTTGTGCAGAAGTATGAAATTTTCAGTGCTGAGGACCGTGTTTTCCTCGTCTAGCAGGTTGGAGCGGACGTCTATGGACCTTTTGGCCCTTGAAGAGGTGGAATCAGGCGTAGTTCTGCCCATTCTGAGGGTTTCCAGGTCCGTTTCCAGCTCCTTGACTCGAGTTTGCAGGTAACTGGCCTCGAGTTCGCTCTCACTTTGGAACCTTATTAGGCGTAAAAACAGTTCGTCGTGCTGTTCCTTCAGGTCTAAATACGCTTTGTGCTGTTTTACGAACTCCGCACCGACTTCTTGCAGTGAATTCAGGGCAAACCCCTCCTTTGTGACCAGTTCCAGGAGGGAGTGGGTGGATCTCCGCAGAGTTATGATCTCGTCCATGACAGTTTGGACGAATTCGGAGTCGTTTTCAGTCTGGATGTGAGGGGAAGAAGCGCGCAGGACCTGCAGCACCTGCCTCGCACTGGCTTCCTTGCCTGCGTCTTTGGTAGCGAAGAAGACTCTGTCCATATGCTGGCGCATTTCCCTGATATCCGCCATAATCGAGCCCTGCACTTCATTCAACTGCTGCAAGTCCTCATGCACCGGCTCAATGGGCGAAGTCACTTGCACAGCCAAAGCCGCTTGCTTCCTTAATTGCTCTATTTCCGCCGCCTGTTTCCCCACCACTTCCTTCAACTTCCTGATGTCCTCACTCACAGCCTCGTTCAAAGGAGGGGAAACGCTCACAGGCCTGCGCTTGGTGACTGCGCCTTCCTCAAAGTTGTGACAAAGAGCGTCTATTCGAGCCTTGATACGCGATAAATGCCGCTCCAGACGCTGGTCGCCTTTGTCTTCGTGGAGACGTCCTGCTTCTGCTTTGGAGTTGCGGACCATGAGAAGCATGTCGCGCAGCACTAGGTCCATTTCGCGTCTGGCGGGGGAAGTCTTGCTTTCACTGTTTCCAGAGGAAGTAAAGCGCTGGAAGCTCTGCAGCAGGCGAGTTCCCTGCTCCTTCAAATCCGAGGTCAGGTCCTTCGCACTCACAGAAATTCGGGACACATCCGACATTTCGCTCATCTTTTCGTCCTCGTCCACAGAGAAAGACACATGCTGCATCTTCGCTTCGGGTGTGAGACTGGACAAATTGGCTTGCCTGCGCAGAGTGTCTTCGAAATGAACCTGCAATTCCTTCACTTGCGTCGCCACTGCCTCTGCTTCCGACTGCATTTTGATGAGGCTCCTCAAAGTGTCTGCAGCTCGCGTAGCTGTGGACTTCTGGAGATAGGCTCCCAGTAACTTCCAGATGTCATTGGCCATACGCTCGAAGGCAGACTCCACACTCTTCTTGCACTCTCCTTCCGAGAACTTGCCTCTCTGTTTGAAGCAGAGCTTCACTACTTGCGACTCTGCGTGGATCACTGCTCTTTTCATCCCTGAGGCCATCCCTTCGAACCCTGTGCCCTTCGCCCGGAAGTCCACTTTCACTTCTTCCTCACCTGTGCTAGAGGGTTCAGTGAGAAGCCGAAGCTCCTCACTGAGGTCTTTCCAGGACTGTTTGTACCAGTCCAAGACCTGCAGAGTGCCCTTTCTGCAGCCCTGGAAGCGGAGGAGCAGGTCCTGAAAGGCGGAACTCGAGTCTTGAAGGTTGACGGACAGGCCACGTTGGTGAGGGTCTGGAGTCATGGAGGAAGGACTGATAGGCCGTGCAAGCAGTCTCGAATCAGGTGAAACCAGCCTCCTAGCCATTAATTATCATCTCAAGAGCGTGTGAATGGGAAATAGTCTCTGGAATGGCTTTGTGTCTATGGGGACTGATCAGCCTGGTGGCTGCGCTGCCAGGTCGCTATGACTGGGGCACATACAACCCTGGCGCTTACATCGGCCTTCGCTCCCGAATGCTGAACTTCCCAAGCAGTGGCCTGGACACTATCAACGCAGGCGTGATGTGGGGCAATAGCCACGAACTCCGCTCTGCTGTGCAGGACCCGGCCCTGGCCTTCACCTACCACTACAATGACCCTGGCAACTTCGCTGAGCAGCATATAGCGGACATTCACAATGCCTGCAACCTCACCTCTGTGCTGCAGGTGGACCAGGACTCGGGCAATGCCTGGCAGCTGACACTCACTGGGAGGCATGCTCCAAAGACCAAATACGCCATTAAGAAGCCCTTCATCTCCGTCATTTTCCACATCTCCCTAATCGGCAAAGGAATCGAATACAGCTTTAGTCAAGCCAACGGCGTCTGGTCTGCAAAAAACGACCACAACGAAACTTTGTTCACCCTCGAAGTTGACCAGGACAAAAGCCAAGAATACCACAAAGACCCACTCAACTACTACTGCAAGGAAGTAAATGACTCCAGAGCCTTCGCCTGGAATGCACTTGACTATGCGAAGTCGCTTATTCTCACTGACAAAGTCATGGCGAAGGATCCTAATGCCTTCGGCCATTTGCCGGATGTGTTCGCTGGGAAGAGGTGCAATTTACTACTTCTGCAGACTGTAGTGAAGCTGGATTTCGAGATCAAGTATAAATTCAATCAGCCGAAGTTGAGCGATTTGGAGGAACTAAAGAGGAAATTCGATACTGATTTGGAAGCGAAATTCGGCACAATTGCAGCTGAAAACCTTCCATTCGCTCGAAGCGTTTTAAGCAATTTACTTGGCGGAATCGGCTATTTCACAGGGCCAATTCGAATCGCAGGCAAGGGCAAGTCTAACTTTGGGAAACTGTTCAGCTGCACGCCCTCGAGAGTGACGTTTCCGCGAGGGTTTTTGTGGGACGAAGGGTTCCACCTGCAGATAGTGTGCAGGTGGAGCCAGGGACTCTGCATCGAGATACTGAAGAGCTGGCTGGACACTCAGGACGAACAGGGCTGGATTCCGAGGGAGCAAATCAGAGGAGAAGAGGCGGAAGGCAGAGTGCCTGCAGCCTTCCTGCAGCAAAACGACACTATAGCGAACCCGCCCACTCTGCTCTTCCCAGTTGTTCACCTTTTGGATTCAATCGCCACAATACCCGAAGAGTCGCTCGCGACACATCCCACCTACCTAGCCCTGCAGTACCTCTACCCAAAGCTAGTCAAGTGGCTGCGCTGGATGTACAAAACTCAGATGCGAGGCAATGTCCCAATGTGGCGCGGCCGGTCCTCCGACCATAACCTCGCCTCAGGCCTCGACGACTACCCCCGCGCCCAGCAAACCAACCACGAAGAGCGCCACTTGGACCTGCACTGCTGGCTGCTGTTCTTCACCAGCACTTTGAACAGACTTGCAGAGCGCCAGGGACTGAGGGAGGACACGGAAATGTTCAGGGTGGATAATGTGAGAATGCTGGCCTACATGAAGCCTTTCTTTTTCGACAAGTCCACAAATCTATATAGTGACTTTATTGGACGGCAGTGGTTTCCCAAAGGGTCGCTTCAGCTGCGGTACTCTTGGAGAGGGGATAATCAGTGCGGGCAAGCGAATCCCTTACCCAGTGGCGAGCCTTCTGAGTGCAATCCCTACTCTGACTCCCCCTGCTGCTCTGAGTTCGGCTGGTGTGGCAACTCCCCTAGTCACTGCAACTGTCCGAAGTGCCACATATCTCTTCCGCTAAATAAGCGGCCTGACTACGAATCCAACATCTTCTTTTCCCCTCATATTGGCTACGTGACCCTGTTTCCGCTCATACATGGAGTACTGGAAAGCGAGGACCCAGCCTTTGAGAAACTGCTGGCAACTATGAGAGATGAAAATGAGTTATGGACAAAGTTCGGCCTACGCTCTCTATCCAAAAGCAGCAAACTGTACCGCACCGGGGAAAACTACTGGCGAGGGCATATCTGGCTCAACATCAACTACATGGTTCTGCAGGGAATCAGAAAGCACTACTGGAGCCACCCCGCTGCCCAAGCACTCTATATAGAGCTTAGAAACAACCTCGTCCAAACTGTCAAATTCGAATGGGAGTCCACCGGCTCGCTCTACGAGCAGTACTCAGAAGACAACGGCCGGGGCAGACGGTCGCGAGCCTTCTACGGCTGGTCCGCACTGACTCTCCTAGCCATGCAAGAGATATACTAACTAGTTAGAGCCGCGGAGGTGCTTAGCACGAGGGGGAGTGCAGGGACAGATGGGAATCCCTGCTTCTTTGCAGGGACGTGGGTCTGAGTACTTCAGTAGACTGCGGCCGAATATGTAGCGGCCTGTGCCAGGGGCCCGCAGAGAGTCCCAAGCCTTCGCCTCATTCGCTACATCCATTTCCAACTGGTTCGCTGAAGGAAGACTAACTCTCTGTCCGTACTTCAAATCTATCAGTTCTTGGTACTTCACAGCGTCAAGAAACCAGTAGTATGCGAATTTGTCAGTTATCGCCTCTTCCACGAAGGGCTTATTTACGTCTGTATTGCTGGTGGCTAATAACTCCAATGGAATAGTCGAGCGATTTAGTACTCTCGGCTCAAAGCCCAGTTGCTGGAAACAGGCTTTGGCCAGATCCAGTACAGTCGCAGTTTTCACATAACTTATAGCCCTTGTGAATATGTAGCCGCGGAACTGGTAGGCGACTTCCATGTAGTCTCGGTTGTGAGCGCAGTCCCAGACGTCTGTGTAGGAATTGGAGCGGGGCTGGTAATTGCTGGAGTTTCCACCGAATTCCGGAAGAGTCGCAAGGTGCCGGAAGGTCCAGTGAGTGTCGTAGTGGCTAGTTATCGTCTGTTCCTGTGCCTGCAAATTCCCTCGAAACCCGCCATACTTGTCCAAAAACCACTTCGGATACGTCATAATTAGCAGCGGAAGCCGCTGTTCCAACTCCCCCATAGCCCCCGACATGTAATACGGACCCATATGCGACCCATGGTCCGAAGTGAGTACCAACACAGTTCTATTCATCTCCCCACTGTCCTCCATCTCCCCCAGTAAGTCCGCCAAGTCAGTGTCCACAGTGCCAATGACCTCTCCCGTGCCTTCATGTCCTTCTTGCATGGAGATGTGGGTCACTTTCCCCCTAGGTGGGTCTCACCAGGCGCGGTAGTTGTCCCAGTACTGTCGAAGGTAGTCGAACATGTGGCGGTGCACGTGGCGGCCGTTCAAGCAGCGGCGGAGGATGGAAAACGGCCCTGCGAAGTTACCGAAAGTCTTCTCAATTGGGTGGTATTCCGGGTTGCACCACTGTAGGAAGGCGAAATAGTCCGCACCTGCGAATTCCTTCTTGAGGAAAGTGGACATCCAGTCTTCACAAAAGCCGTTCAGATACAGGGCTACGTTACCTTGTGACTTGAAGATGTCCCAATAAGGACGGCCGCTGCGCTCTCGACGGTTCAGTGAGCCGGTGTACATCGCTTTCGTGTTCATCTCTGTAGCGAAGCCGTTCGCGAACAGCCGGAAGAACTGGAAAGCCTCGGAAGACCCAGTGGCATTTAAGCGTTCAAGGAAGGAAACTGTGGCGGGCATTTTACGGAAAACCTGCGCGCGGGAAACTGTGTCTATCATGATAACCAGCAAATTCATACGAGTCAGGCCTGGGGCGTGCGGGTAAGTCTCCAGCCTGTCGATGATTGTTTCATTGCGCACATTTTGAGTGTGGAAATCGGAGTTCGAGCCGCAGTGGACTTCTAGCCACTCCGCCTGGGTCAATAGACGGGTTGTCCCAGGCACTGAAAAGGACCGTTGCAGGGCTTGGGTGCGGTTATGCCAAATCTCCATGCCAGTTTCCAGGAGTACGAAAGTGTCATTTCGCATTGAGATATAGTCAGGGTTTTCTATCACAAGCGCCTGGTCCTCTTGACACTTGATATCGAGAACTCCCTTATTCACTGTGGAAAATGGCGTGACTGCCGGGCAAGAGTTGAACCCCACTGCGTAATACTTACTGAAGAAATTGAGAGTTCTGGCGGGTAACGCAGCCACCCATGGTACTCCTGGAGTTCTCAGTTCACACCCCTCCCAGCCAGGCTCGACTGCATGTCCACTCAACCCTTCGTACCACTTGTCCGTCTCTCCATTCAAGGACCAAATCAGGTACACACAAGTCCCCGCTAGGACCGATATCAGTACTCCCCAAAACCTAAATAGAGGCTACACTCGAGCATTGTTGACCTTCTGCCTGGCAGCACTGCAGCCCCCATAGACCAGGACGCAGCCAACTACTGGCAGCCACAAAAGGAAGTAGACCATAAGGTTGAACTGCCCGTGGTGCTGTAAGTCTGTGCCTAGGTCTCGAGTCGTGGTGAGGAGCAGCAGACAGAAGCCACAGGTCCAGCCGACATACTTCAAGTTCCCGTTTCTTGTTAGTAGCGCAGTCCTTAGTAGGATTGTAGCCCCGAGAGCACAGCCCACACTCCCTATCAACCAACCTGCAAATGTGTTAGTCTTCGCCTTTAGGTACTCCAAATCGCCTCCTTCGAGAGTCCAGTCGTACGCTAGGCTGGCGCAGAGGTACAACCCCAGTGCTAGTGCAAAGCACAAGTAGTCGCGGGGTGTGGGGTAGCCGAGGAAGCGAGTGAGATGGTTCCGCGCCATTGCTAAGCAGCTTTCACCTGTGGACGCTTAGACTGGCCCTGTCCTACTGAGACTCTCTTCCTAACTAAGCGTCGACCCGCCTATTGCAATCTCTAAGTCCTCAGCCCAACTACCCTAGTCCAGGCTATATTTGCACTTCCTAATTCCTAGGTCGCCTAGGCAGTTAGAGGTCAAACAGTTTGGTAAGCTTGGTCCTTGTAAGGGTTCAGTCTGCGGTCGCAGTCGTCACAGCAGATCAAACAGCGCTCCTTTAGAGGGTACCACCAGCAGGTGCAGCACTTCTTTATCAGGTTTTTGGTCTCGATGCAGCACTTGTAGGTGTATTTGCAGCAGAGAGCGATTTGTTTGCCTGTCCATTCGCAGCAACTAGCGCATGCGCCCATATTTGCTAGGGGTTTCGGCGATATTGCAGATCCCTTTATCTCCTCCAAAGCCTGATATCTACCCACAGTATAGAGAAATACTGGTAACAATACTCTATTTCCAACCCAATCCCTCAATATTCTCCCCTCTCTGCAGAAAAAGTGCTCTAACGGCCTTAGACTGCCAGTGCTTAGTAGCCTAGTGAAAGTCTGAGAGAGTGGCGTTTGTCTAGCGCTCCTGCGAGGTAGCGCAGGTAGAGACTACCGCCTGCCTTGCTGGAAGTAGCCACTATAAAGCGCAGGAAGGAAAAAGCCTTTTTCGGCTCCGCTTCCAGCAAATGGTCGGAAATTCCTCTCAGCGCCTTAAATATCTGCTCCAAATCTCCAACATTTGGACACTCAGTCTATATATACCCTACCGTTAGCATCTCTGGGGGATGGCGGTCGAAGAGACGATATAGCTCCAGCCATATGTTGAAAACTCCTGATAGCCGAGAGACGGACTTGGCGACTGTTAGTAAACATTTCACACAGAGGCGAATAAATGCCCTTCGGTCGGGCGATATAGCCGCTCCGAAGTCTTCTGGCAAGCCTTCGTTTAGCACTATTATCAGGGAGCAGAAAGTGCGGCTGCGGTCTGTGACGTCGAGTAGACTGCCGAGAAGGTGCTGCAGTTCGTGGAGAGCAGGTGCATTACTAGGGCTTTCGCAGCTCAGATACTTGAGAGTGAATTGGAATAGGGACATGAGACATTCGGTAGAAATCGACTTTATTACGTCGTCTTGGGAAATGGAAGCAGAAATACACCTCAAAAGGCGGGTTTTGCCTCCATTATCCAGTGATTCGTAGGTCGCTAGAAGCGGTAGTGTGAGGTCTCGGCCCGGATTCGCAGACGTTATCAGCAAATACTGAAAGAGACACAGCGCCGCATCATCCCCCTCCTGCGCCAAATCCACAAACTTCGCTTCTCCCATCTGCGCCTGGGCAAATATATCGACTCTGGGAGTCACACTTCCCACCCTCGAACTCGTCAATTCCTCCAATGTAGTAATGGGTTTCGCCCAATTTTCCCTCTGATTGGTAGTCTGCTGCGCCAAAACAGCTCTCAGCTTCAGCACTTCTAGCTGGAGACGGGTGTTTTCGGCCTTGCTGCACTGCAGGTCTTGCTGGAGTTGGTAGTTGGCGGTGGCTTGGGTCAGGTAGTCGCTGTTTACTTTCTCTAGCAGACGCTGGGTTTCGTCGTGGGCGAAAGTTTCCAGTCGAAGGCGCTCTTCTAGGTGAGAGAGGGAGTGGGACTCACTGGGGCAGGGAGGAGAGGGTGGAGCGACTTGGGGGAAGTCGAGGGAAACTGACAGTTGGCCTGGGAACTTTAAATCCAGCCATTTCGCGAATTCCTGGAACAGCCGTCCGCAACTGACCAGCTGCAGTTCCAGGAACTTGACCGTGGCTTCTTTACTGAATTTGGACATGAGATACAGCAAAATGTCTTCACTGGTGTTGCGGTAGACCAGCGCGTCTTCATCAAATAGGCTTATTCCCGCTGCTGCGGGACTCAGGCCTGCAACTAGGCACAGCGCCGTTTCTGTGAGGTCACTGAGTTGGTATTCCTTGCTTTTCAGCTCAGTGGCCAGCCATCTTAGCAAGTGAATTGCCACTTTCGGGGCATTAGTTGCAAGTCGAGCAATTAAAATCGCGATTTTGACCACATGAGAAGCCGCGAGCCAGTCACTAAAGCAGCCATAAGCCTTGGCGTTAAACGGGTCATTGAAGGGACTAACCGGCAAAGTAAGCGCTAATATGTGGAACAGACTTTCAGCCTCAGTCGGAGATATCAGTTCTCTCAGCGTGCGAATAACTACCAACGTTTTGGTCTGATACAGTTCTGCTTCCACTGCAGATTTGGGTAAGGATAGAGCACTTCCAATGGTCTGCAGCAGTCTTTGCAGCTCTTCCAGCGGCACAATGAGGACGGACAGGGTGCTGCCTCTGGTAGGCGGGTTGCCCTCTCCAGTGGAAGCCTCTCGTCTATGTCTTGCGCTGAGCTTGGGAGTCGGCTCAGTCTGCAAGTGCTTAGCGAGTTTGAGGAACTCCTCAAGTCCCTCAAGTCGCATAGTGACAACTTCCTGTTTCAGCATCTTTTCGATCTGTCTCAGGCGTCTCAGCACATCCGTGGCTTTCATCTGCAGGCTTTCCCCCTCTGCGGCTAGCACTACAGTGCGGAATTCCTCGACTTCTTTCAATAGGGCTTCGTTGTAGTTCTGTTGGTAGGCATTGTCGTGGAAGCTTTCATGCACTTTGGCTCGCTGGAAGTAGTTGACAGCGGCTTTGGTTCGAGAGGTTTGCTCCACCCATTGCGAGCTGAAGCGCACTAAGGTGAGCAGCTGAGAGGCGGATAGGTGGGTCCAGGGCTGCGAGCGAAGGTTCAAAACAGTCCGAATCAGGCCTTTCAGGAAGGCGATTTTCGAGGAAATCCGATACAGGCCATCCATAGTACTGAATAGATCCTGCGTACACACATTAAAGCTACTCGCCAGCAGGATCAGACTTATCAACGCCACAATATCTTCCGTATGACACGCCCCCAGCGAAAACACCAAAGCTGACAGATAGGAACACACATCCGCCACTGTAGACACCCTCTCCTGACTCCCACATCTCAACAGCACCCACTGGAAACTCTCCATCACTTCCTTCAGTCCACTGGACACGTCCTCAGGTCCGGCTGAGGAGAGGAGCAGGGAAAACTCGTGCACGCTTCCTCGGCTGTCCACTAGTTTCCGCACCCACTCTCCGAGGCTGGTTTTAGTCTCAGATAGTGGCTCTTCCGCTATAGGCTCAGAGGGAGGCTCTTCGGGGACTGCAGGACAGGGGAGGTCCATGTCGAGGAGAGAAAAGGAAGGCTGGCTGGGAGCGGTGGAAGGACGGATAGGCGCTTTCTGCGTCATTTCCTTGGCGCGGCCGGGGTGGAGAGTGTTCACCAGCTCTTCCAAAGCTCGGTAAGCCTCACTTTCCGGTGCTAGCAGCCGCAGTAGTATGGCCAAAGACTTGACCGCTTGGTCTCTCACCTGCCCCGTCACATCCTTCTTAATTATCAAGTACAGCCGCTTGCTGATTGCAGTGGACAGCACCGCCACCGGCTCTCTCAAGGTCTGTCCGCCACTGATCAAGTCGGTATCTCTCTGTATGCTTTCCTCGAGTTTCCCCAATTCCAGCGATATCCAGGCCAAAGCGTCTTCCCGCACTTGTGGGTTTTTGTGGGTTTTGGCCAGGTCGACCAGTAAGTCACACATGTCGATAATGGTTGCGATCTTCTGGGAGCACATGGCGGAAAGCAGCTTGTGCACTTGTGTCTTGGCTTGCTTTCGGCTTCCCTTCAGCTTCTCACATAGGGCAAAAGTCAGCTGCTTCCAACGAGTTGCGAACATACTCGGACACTTCATTATCAGCAACTCAAGCACTTGCATCACTTCTGAGTACACCAAAGCGTTCAAGTCGTCCATGTAGTTCAGCAGCAGGTTCAAAGTGTGCAAATTATCAGCGCTTTCGGCTAAAGAGGCAACCGCGGAAAGGCCCTTTTTCAGGTGGAGAAGGACTTCTTGCTTCATTTTGATGTTAGTGATATAGGCATTTTCTGCGAATTTGGGGTGAAGTAAGGCGCGCAAGTCTGACCCTGAAGCGACTGAATCAGCAAATGGCGCATCAAATTGAAGCAAATTCTGAGTTTCTGGTAGTGCTAATGGCGGCACTTCCACCTTCTTTTCCTTCTCTATCAGATCCAGCGCTTCGCTTAATTCCTTCACAATGGCTGGCTTTACGTCCTTAAACCCTTTGAAAAAGGCTTCCTTTGTCATGGAAGTCTGATGGTAAAGTTCTACACACAGCACTTGCCCCATTGCTCTGACTTCGTTATGGGAGTGTAGCAAGGCTATACGCCCTGCTTCCACTGCCTTCGCACTTTGACTGGCACTCAGCTGCTTCCTATGGATATGGTCTGACAGTGCTCTGAGGATTAACACCACTTCGTGAACTCTTTTGCTGCTTACTCGTTTGACCAGTTCTCCCAAAAAAACCGACTCCAGATCTCTCATCAGCAGCAAAGTATATATTTGGAAGATAATTGCTGCGTAAGCAGGCTTCGTAATGGGACACTTCTCCAGCAAGTCCACTGCTATGAGGAAGGTAGTTTGCGGCATTTCCTGCACTTTCGCTATATACACAGCCATAGCTCTCAGTCCTTCCATCTGCGCAGTCAAGTTCTTATCAGTAGCCATATCCTTCAGCCAGCCCACATAGTGTTCATATGGACTGGCTTCTTTGTCACTATACAAATCCACCCCAGTTTCAAAGCACTTGGCTATATCTTGGTAAGTGCGCAGCCTTACCTGCCACTTTGCATGTGTCAATTGCTCGCTAACAGGCAACTTCTCAGCCAGCAATTCCTCTCTCGGCTCCGGCTCTTCAACCAGAAAAGGGTTTTCCCCAGGACTTTCCCGCAGGCTTTGAGGGACAAATTGATGAACTGGCGGCTCTGCACTGCCTGGCATTTCCCGAAAGGGCGGCACTTCTTCGTCTGATTCAAAATTGACGACGTCTTCGTCAAAGCGCGCTGCGCCTTCCTCTGCGTACTGAAAGCTGTCGTCTGCCTGGAACGTGAACTTCTGCTTGGGGACTTCTGAGGTGAGTGCGTAGGCTGCAGTCACTCTGGGAGAGGCCACAGGACTGAGGTCATGAAAACCCTGCATTACTTATATGACTGCTCACTTTGTATGAGATTTCAGACTTATACAATTGTTGTAGTTCCCTCAGAGTGATAATTAGACGCTCAAATACTTTGCAATTGCAGCGAAAAGAAGCAGCTGTATAGTGGCTAAATTTGAAAGCGGGGATTTGCAGTCTGAAAGTCTAGCCTAAGTACTGACCACCAACTCCACAACCCGTCTTCCCCTCTGCACCTTCATCTTCAAGTCCACTCGCTCTCTATACCCCAACACATAGTAGAAATCCTCCTGTGTCGTCATCTTCGTCCCATTCATCTCTTGGATCAAATCACCCACCAACAGCCCTGCACGTGCAGCGGGGGAGCCCGGCTGCACCACCAGCAGAGCCAGTCCCTCCTCAGTCGACTTGAAGCTGATCCCCACATAGGGCTTTTCCAGCTTGCCTTTCCTTTCCAGCGACTCTACTACCTGCATTACCAAGTCAATAGGGATGGAGGCGCCTTCGTGGTGCAGGACGGTACCGTCGAAGTGGATATACATGCGGGAAATCAGGCCAATTACCTCAGCGTTCATGTTCACTAGCGGACCGCCAGAGAAGCCGGGCCGGGCTGAGCCTTGTGTGAGGATAAAAGTCAGCCCGGAAGTGGACTTTTTGACGTCGCCCTGCACAAATTGCCGCATCCAGGAAGGCACGTCGTCCCTGATCTTATTGATATACCCGACATCGATATCCACTGTATCGGAAGACATCGTATTGCCGAAGTGAACCACTTGTTCTCCCCTTCGTAGGGCAGAGGAGGAGCCTAACTTAGCCGGCGGCCTGGGCGTCACCTTAATTAGCGCAATATCCGTGCCTTCATCCCCTCTAAGCACCTGCACCGGACACCTCTCCCCATTATCAAACTTCGCCAGCAGCTGCGCAGAGTTGTTAATCACATGATAAGCAGTGAGCGAGGTCCCGTCAGGCCTGATACAGAAGCCAGACCCGACGCCCGCATACGACCCAGTCACAGGGTCCAATAGAACGATCCGGAACACTGAGGGCAGCATTCGTTCGCATACGTCTGCAGTGGAGAACAAGCGGTGGTCGTCTAAACGCACACAGTTGGAGGCCAGCACGAGTCCACTGGTGCAGGCAGCTAGCAGTCGCGCAGCTCTCATATTGTAAATGTGGGTGAACTGGGTGCTCTGGACAGTGCTGGCAGTGGGCCAAGCCAGGACCCGGAGTGGGCCGGGGTACATCGGGCCTTGGAAGAACAGTGTGAGTGAGAAGAGACTGGTAGCGTCTTCCACGATAGTCAACGAGGGAATGACCTTGTGGATCCAATTCAACGCCCCCAATCCAATCCATTTCGGCTATCTGAATGTTTCCTTTCCCAATGAATTCTCTCTGAACGAACTTATGTCCTCCCCCAACGGGACCGTCATGAAAGATAAGCAAACTGTCACCTTACTGTTGCCCGAAATTGAAGGCGACATGGAGATAGTGCTAGAGAACATCAGCAATCCAAGAGAGAAAGGCAGCTTTTCTGCACTGGGGATAAGGACGAAGCGCTGTTTATCCTGTGCTGTGGTGGATGAAAACATGCATTTCGGTTTTTTCTACATCACTCACCCGAAAAACATCTCGGATTTGGTGGTTAGCACCGAGAAGAACGTGGAATTGGGCACTATGCAGAATATAACGCTGAACTATACGACAATGGGCATGTTTGAGGGCGATGGAGTGGGGATTGACCTGGCCTCAGGCTGGACTTCCACTCCCAATGCTACCTGCACCCTCAATAACTATCCTGCGAAAGTCTGCGTCAGCAGCCAGCCCTCTCGTCTCACTCTATTCTCTATTCCGCAGGACATCCCCAGCAGTTCTTCTGTTCTCCTCCATGTAGCAGGGCTGAAAGCGCCTGAGTTCATGCTCCTTCCCACTGCTATGACCTGGAGAGTATTCACTTTCGCATCGGAATTGACGCGTGTCAGTGAACTTGGGAGTTGGAAAGGGGGGCCTGATTTGATAGGAGGGGAGTTCACTAATATCACCTGGAAGCCGACTTTACAGTCTGATGTTAAGAAAATAGTGACTGGATTGGGGCTTTTTATGGACTTATCGTTCACTACTTCGCATACAATACAGGAAAAGGGGAATATCACTGTGACTTTCGACGGAGTGAGAATGGACAAGGCTTCATTCTTTTGCGGTGTGCTCTCTATGCCCCTTTCCTGTCTTTTCCTCTACCCCACAACCCTGCAAATCGCCAACTTGCCTGAAATTCCCGCTAACACTTCTATCTCCCTTCGGACTTTTACCCAAATCACAAGGCCTCCAGGCAGCTCTGTAACCGTCACCATTTCCTCCTACTCCAGTAACAACTCTGAGAGCCATTTCTACATCGACCGAAGTGCAAATGAACAAATATTGCCAGTAGTCAAATGGGACTTCAATAATAGAGTGGAGATGGAAATAGAGTTCACAGGCAAAAGCATAGGGCAGCTGACGCAACAGGCAGAGGAAACTGTGAATATGAATATTGCTTTAGAAATAGGCAATATAGAGAGGGATTTGTTGTTGTTTTGTCCTTGGAGTGAGAGTTCAAACGAGGAATTTATCTATTTGTCTCGAAATGAGCTTCCAAATGACCTTGTTGTTAAAGACCAATCTCTCAAGATAAGCAAAGACTTAAAAAATCAACAGAAGATACTGCATATGTACGACCTCAAACTGCCGAAATACGCGTCCAGTGCCGCCACAGCCTACCAATGTGTGGTAAAACTGGAGGATACTGTACTAGGAGCGGCTCCTTTCCATATAGAGCCGAGGCCTTGGAACGGCACCTTGATTACTCGCTGTGGAGCCCAGCAGAAGGGTGCCCCTATCACCTTTTATCTGGGAACTAATGCAACTGGACAGTATTTGGACTTTGTAATGACGGATAAACTGCCGAATTTCCAGGAACTTCCAGTGAATTACTCATTTAGTACGGATAGAACTGAAAGTTCTGGAGGAATTACCTTTATTTATAGCGACGGAAATCGATTTACTCTATCTAACTTCACGAATATGACTCGATTTCTGACTTTTCCCCTACCCGATGTGAGTAACTTGCAGGCAATACACTGGGAAGTGACTGTGTACTTAGTGAAAGGCCAAGCCAAACTAATAACTCACCAGTCCAAACAGCCCTTAATCACCACTCTCAGCAGTAACCTCAGTCCTATCCAGCTTGAAAATAATAGCAGCAATATCACGAACGGGATAAGCAATAGCGCAACAGTGAGGCTGGATATCTCAAACAGCACAGAAAAGGGGTATTTCTTCGCTATTCTACCGAACCAGACGACCTGGGTACAAAATGCAGGGTCCATGACCAATGGGGAAACTGGGAAGTCACTGGGATTCGTCTACTCCTCAGCAGTAGGAGGAACTGGCGGCTCCACCTTCACTTCCTCCGTATCCCCTGCCAATATCATCACCCTTGCGTCCTTCATTCCTCCGCTGGGAATAACCAACTACCCGCTGCAATTCGGTTTTGTGTCCTTGGCTTGCACTTGCCCACTGTACCAGTGGTTCCAGTGGACTCCCACGAACAAGCCTGGCCGTTTGGGTCTCGTCATTGAGCCTTGGAAGGAGAAGGAAAAGCATATTTCCTTAAATATTACTCTCACCAGTGGCTCAGAAGACGGCAGTACACTCGTCCTGTCTCTCGATACTACTCGTAACTCCCCTTCCTCAAGTCCCTACTGCAAAGCCAGTATTGACGGGAACAGGGTTAGGTGTGGACTAAAGGACGGAAAGTATGAAGTGGACTTAGGAAGGCCGAAAACAGCTAACACAACTGTGGTAGTGACCATTGGACCTGTCTCTGGACCTGTCTCTTTGCCTCCCCTTATCGTTCCTTCCGAAGTTAAAGGCGAGAGTAAGACTGCTGCAGGCAAAATAATCGATCAATTAGGAGATATCAGGTAAATACGTAGATTTGGTATTTAATGCGAGCGTTTGCTCGTGTAATCAGCCGCTGCTTAGGTCAATTCTGTTAGTATTAACGGGTGTGAAGTGGCATATAATTACTAAGCTTGTAGATGAATAGAAGGATATCAGTGGGGAATGCATACATACTAGTTCCAGGTAAACCCAATATAATCCTATTAGGCTGTCTCAAACTCTAATAAGTGCTATTGCACCTTATTACAACCCTTTTATCTATGATATCCTGCTGCCCGACGCAAACTCGCGCTTTCCTCGAGGCCTGTTGCGTTCACTATTTCTGTGAAGATGCTCCTAGGCCGCTCCAGCAGTGCTTTCGGAGTGTCGTACTCCACACACCTGCCAGCATCCATTACAATTACCCGGTCGTTGTCTATCACAGTGCGGATACGATGAGCAATTGTGACGACTGTGCAGTGGGCGAACTTATCCCTCAGTTTGCGCTGAATTAGGTCGTCTGTGCCTTTGTCTATGTTAGCGGTGGCTTCGTCCATGAACAGGATTTTGTTGCGGCGCAGGGCAGCTCGAGCCAGACATATGAGTTGGCGCTGGCCCAGGGATAGAGAAGTGGCCTGGGACATTTCAGTGTCCAGTCCCTGCGGCAGTTCCGCCACATAGGTCTCCAACTCCACACCCCGCAGTGCTTCCCACAGGTCCTCCTCGGACCGATGCTTAAACAGGTCTAGATTTTCCCTGATTGACCCAGCGAAGAGGAAGGGCTGTTGAGGAATTACTGCCAACTCCTTCCTCAATTCAGTCACATCCACTTGGGCAATTGCCTGGTCATCAATGCAGACACTGCCTTGCTGCAGTGGCACCAGGCCAAATACCACCGCGATAAGACTGGATTTGCCTGCGGCAGTCCTTCCCACGACTCCTACCTTCATACCCGCTTCAATAATAAAACTGAGGTCCTGAAGTACATAATCCAGTTCAGGGGCGTATTTCATATACACTCCTTGAAATGCTATTCGCCCATTAGTGACTTGGAAGGGCTGGAACGGAGGACTGCTCTCAGGGTCTAAATGAGTGTATTGATCCAACCTTTGAGCACTAGTCATCATATAAGTCGCCATCATTGTCCTTCTCGCTGAGTTCGCTATAAACAGCAGTATCATCATTGTATAGGAAAGGCCAATGCCAATAGTCTGTGCGTCCAAAGTGCCCTTCAAAGCAGCCACTATGAAGGAGTTCGCGCCTATGAGGAGGACTGCAATCAGGTCCATATAGAGGGAGCAGCAGAGTATTTGCCAGTAGAAGTGGCAGTAGGCTCTGAAGCTGTTACGGATACTTGTGCTGGCGGCTTTGCGGATCATTGGAGCCACTTGGTAAGCCCGAATTGAGGGAATTCCAGCCAGTATTGAGGAAATGTGGGATAAAATGGGGCCTTTGGCAATCATGTCGGATTTCCGCAGTTCCCTGGCGACTGAAGAGGTTTTGAAAATCAATATCCCTATCAGAATCACAGCAATTGCCAACGGAGCAAGCGAGTACTGGTTCAAAACGACAATAAGTATAAAAAGCCCGGCTATCATAAAGCAGTATTCAACCGCTTGAAGTGTAGTTTCTATGAGTTCCGAGTCCAGAGACATGACATCCCTCGTCAGTACAGCCAGTATCTGCCCCACAGGAGTCAGGTCAAAGAAGCGACAGTGGGTGTGGAGTAGACTGCCCACCACCCTGTTGTGAAGGCTGGAACTCGCCCGGATGATGGTACTGGCGACTAGCCGGACTCGGATAAGTCCAAATAGGAAGGCCAGGGCGAATATCAGGAATAGAATGCAGGGGTAGAAGGCTCGCTGCTGCTCTTCCCACGACTGAGCTGCCCAGAGAGTCAGCCAATACGGAATCGCCAAATAACTCACCTGAAACAGGCAATTCGCTAAGAACCAGGGCAGTAGTATCCACACTGTACCATAGGCAGCTCTCAGGAACTTTATATATAGAGAAATCGGCACACTGTCTACTTCCTCCGGCTCCACTACCTTCGCCTGCCTTTTCTCATCGATTTGATCAGTCACAGGCTCAATATGATAGGAAACTGAGCCTCTGCGCTGAGGACTTTTCTCTAAAACGTTGTTTTGAGGGGCGCTCAGTAGGGTGGAACAGAAAGTATCCTCCACAGCGTCAGGATAGGTCCCGAAAAAGACTATAGTGCCTTGGCTCATTACCACTACTTTGTCTGCCTTTATTGCATATTGAGTTTGGTGCGTCACTAATACGATAGTTTTCCCTTGCAAATAATCACAAATCGCGTGTTTAAACAGGTCTTTGGCCACTACAGAGTCCACAGCGCTCAATGGGTCATCGAGGAGGTAAATCTCACTTTTCGAGTATAAGGCTCTGGCGAGTGCAATTCGAGCCTTCTGTCCGCCGCTCAAATTGGTGCCTTTTGGCCCGATAATGGTTTGATCTTTATCAGATAAAGCCTCCAAGTCTGTTTCCAAGCAACAGACCTGAGTCACTTCCCCATATAAGTCCTCGTCAAATTCCTTATTTAAGATGATGTTGTCCCTCACTGACCCTACAAACAGCCAAGGCTCTTGCTCCACATAGGCCACTTTCCCACTTAGTGCAATGTCTCCTTCCACTATGTTCAACTCTCCGAGTAACGCCATCAGTAAGGAGCTTTTCCCTGACCCGGTGGGACCGATAACGAAACACAACTCTCCAGGCTTGGCTTTAAACGCACATTCGAAAATAGAGTAAGTCATCATTTCTCCCGAACTCCGCCTCCTTGTAGATCTAGGTGAGGGGGTTATTTTCAGTGCATCTGTGTCACTACCTCTGGATATAACAAACGGAGAAATATGGGCCACATCGGGTTTCCAACTTGCACTGAGACGCCGGACTTCCAAAGAAGCTTTGCTTGTGAGAAAACGCACTTCTTCCCAATCTTTCGACTGCATTAGTTCTCCGAGACGCTGGCCAATAACTCGCATATTGGTGACCACCCCTATCACACCCGACATTGTGCCGTTTACATAGAAGTGCAGACTCAGGATAAGCGACCAAGTGCCCAATATATCCGGCACACTCATTTCCCACTTCTGCACATACACTACAAACGTCACTAGCAGAATTACCGCATGTCCACAACTCGATATATTGAAGGTGCATCCCAACACTGTGAATTTCCGGATAATGGACTTGGCTTCGGCTAAGCGAGAGATGCTCACTAGTTCGTACATAGCTTGAGTCCACGCGAACATCTTTATAAGCTTGATACCGTCCAGGACTGCGGAAACCAAGCCTACTCGTTGGTCAATAATTCGCATCATGTTGCGGACTTCCTTTATGACTACTTTGGTGATGAAGATTTGAATAGGGAGAATTGAGATGGTGACGGCTGAGGTGACCAGTCCGACCCAGCCGAGTCTCCAACACAGCACTCCAGTGGCGAAAATGACGAAAATAGGGATGTAAACTATCATCACAGCAAACTGCACGTTTTCCAATATATCCAAATGCTGTGAAGCCAGATTAATAAGTGTCCCTGCTTTGGCTTTATTAAGGCTCGGTACAGAGGTGTTTAGAATCTTGTCTGTGAGGACTTCCAGAATCGTGGCTCGAATGGCCCCTCCCAGCAGTTTGAAATTCCTGATAGTGTGGTTTTGAGCAAGAGCCAGAGCCAAAGCCACTAGTGTCAGTCCCATAGCGTATATGAACCCTTTCCACTGCTCCGTCTCTTCGTCCCTCAACCAATACAGCATTTCCGCCACAAGAAGTGAATTTCCAATATGCGCGAACATCTCTATGGCCATAGTGGGTGTCAGCCACAGCACATTTCTGCGGAATGTGCGCAGAATAGCTTTGATGAAACTGGGCTGACTCTGTCTTTCTTCTCTCTTCCATTCCTTTTTCAGTCGAAGCACGTATGCGTCTATGTTGTGATTGCAGGGGATATCGAATACTGCGAATTGAGAGACATTTGCAGCCTTTTGCCGCCAGAGCAAAGGCAAATACCACCACAAGACCAGTCGGGAAAGGCAGGAAGCCCTGTCAAAGGGACACGGAGGGATTGTAGTCTCTGGGACAATCATACTTTATTAACAGGGTGCAGTTTTGCAAGAAGCACTGCTAAGCTTAGTGTGCTTTCCTATAATTGGTTTGGGAGCTGCTTTTTGTTGACTACAGTCCGAACTCAGGACTTTTTGATGGATATTCAAAAAGAGTGGCTGCAGTGGACGAGTTGGAGGGCGGAATTGTATATAGGTCCTAACTATTGATCAAAAGACGGTATTTGTCACTCACTTTGAACACATTTCGCTTTGAAGCAATGGCATTCCTACGCTTTATCCTAACTACACTTATCCCTAAGGTCGGCTTAGAAACTAATTAGCTGCTGATGCAGGTCTGTGAGCACCTCCCCAACCACACTACTAACGAAGTAGTACCCATGGTCATACCCTTCATGGCAGTGGAAGGTTACCTTCTCATATCCCTGCTGTCTGCAGACCTCCTGGAACTCAATACATCTCAGGCCTGCAAGGTACTCATCAGCACTGCCGTAGTCCACTCGAATAGCCACATGTTTCCCTATGCCGGATTTGACCAATTCAGTACTGTCGTACTGCTTCCAGGTCTCCTCATCAGGGCCGAAATACTGCGTGAAGGCCTCCTTGACCCAAGCACTGACACACGGATTCGTGATTGGGGACAGGGCGGAAACGGCCTTGAAAGGGGCCGCTTCCTTAAGTCCTATCAGCAGGGCTCCGTGTCCGCCCATGGAATGTCCCATCAATCCCTGCCGTTCATCAAAGGAAAACGACGCATTCACCAAGTTGGGCAACTCTTGCGTCACGTAGGAAAACATGTGGAAGTTGGCAGCAAAGGGCGCAGCTGTCGCGTCCACATACATCCCCGCCGCATTCCCATAGGTAAATCTCTGTGTGAACTCCGGAAAAGGGAGACTGCGCGGACTAGTATCCGGGCAAATCAGCGCTAATCCCAGGCGGGACGCAGTCTCTATAGCCGGAGAGGCCTTTTCGAAAAAGCGCATATGGTCGCAGGTGAGGCCTGCGAGGTAGTAGACTGGGATGGGCCGGGCCACCCCAGGCGGCAGGTAGACCGAAAAGCGCATAGGCGTGCTGGTGGCGGCTGAGTCGTGCTCGAGTTCCCGCACTGTGCCGTTGAAACAGCGGTGGCTGGAGACTTCTCGAAGCGCCATTATGGCCACTGACGGAGACTTCAGCCCACATTGAAGCATATAAACACAGCGAAATAGCCTGCAAAGGGAGTTGTTATACGGCTCTACTGAGAGATGTTAGGTTACTATTTGAATGGAGCTTTGCCGTCATTTTCGCGCTTGCCGTCAAAAGGCTTGGATATATATCCCTGTGCTGCAGCTGCATCATACATGTGCGAGAAAATTCCAGTTTTCCTGCGAAACACACTAGGGTCCTGAGTGAGCGCTTGGCGGTAGACCTGGTTCGGACGGTCTGCATAAGGATTCTGCAGGTCTGAAAACTCTGTGACTCCCTTCTGTCGCTTAGCATCAACTACATGAGTGGACTGGGCATAGGTGATAGGTTCGAAGGTGATAGGGTTGTAGGGAGTGCTGAGACGGTTACTTGCAGTGCTCTTTTGAACTAAGGGCGACCAGCCTTCCTTCGACTCCACAGCCTTGCTAAAGCCAGGAGTCGTGCTTTGCACTCTGTCCCTTCTGATTTGAACAGGGCGGAAGCTGATATGATCAGTGGCCAACGGCTGTCTCTCCGTCGGAGTAACAGACCTAGCAACCGGCAGTCCTCTGGTAGCAGTGGTCGTTCCTACGGCTGAACAGGCCTTCCTAGCCTCCAGGTCGTCTTGTCTCTTTACCGTATCTCTGTGAATATCAATGTTCCGCGTGACGTCTTTCTTCATGAATTCCCAGTAGGACCCCATCGGGTCCACCCCAGAGCCCGAAACCCGTCTCGGTGGGAAGCGAGCGACCGCGGCTTTAACAGAGCGGTGGTCAGGCCTATGATTACTCATTATTACACCCAGTGCTGTTCCGGGTTTAAGTGGAAGGACTTCTTGTGAAGGCCGGTCTGAACCTTGTAGAAGGCGGGTCCGGGCACTTTGGTGGGCCTTGGGAACTCGCGCTGGCTTTCAGACATGAAGACTGCGCCACTGACTAGCTGCTTTTCCTTGCTTTCAAGAGTGGGAAGGATCTCGTAGGAGCCGGGCCCCGGGCTTAATTCCTTCGTCTTCTTCGGATTAATCGACCTTCCAAAGCGGTCAACTTCGCTGCGAGAGTAAGAGCCGCTTAGAGACTCCTGCTCAGACCTGTTTCCCTGCGCATAGTACCCTGGTCCGGGCACAGCTTCATCCAGTACAGGAGCATGCGGGTCATATAGGTTTATTTTAAACCGCTTCCCGTTAACCGGCTTTTTGAAGGTGCTCGTAAGTTTCTGAGAGCTGCTTCTAATAAGCCCATCATCGGGAGTGTAGTACCAAGGCGCAGGGCCCTGTATAACGAAGGTGTTGTCTGCTCGCTTGGTGTTGCTTTTGAAGATAGCCGAAGGTCCTTTCGGAGGCTTGGACTCAGGCGGGTTGTACTGCCCAGGAGCAGGTGAAGCCACTTTGGAAGTCCTGGACTGAGACTTGGGCTGTACGAAGATAGAAGACAGATTGGACTGAACTCGCCTATGGACACTGCTAGCGTAGCTTCCAGGCCCGGGCGCAACAGTCACGAACTGCTTGGGACTGAATCTCTTGGTCTTACTGATTAGTCCTCCGAATCCTTTCTTACTGAAGGAGGGCGAGGGTGCTTGTGAGGCGGGCAGACTGGTGTATTGCGCAGGTCCTGGGGAGTGCTGGGATGTAAGGAAAAAGCGAGGCTGTCGACTACCAAAGCCTTTACTTTCATCGTCTAGTTTTTCTAGCTCGAGGTCGTCTTTTCCGGGGATAGAAGGCTGAGATAGTCTCGAATAGGCATCAATATTGGGACCGCGATATAGTCGACCAGGGCGTTCGCGACCAACTTGCCGGAAGGAGACGTTCATTTCCATGTCTAATTAGTAAGAAAGGACCCGTTGCTGAGTAGTTCACCGCTTCTATCAAACTCGCAAGAAAAAAAGAAGTCGATTTCCCACTCACAGAGAGGGAATTCCAGCCTTTCTGCCTATATCCTAGATTAGATGAAGAGTTCCAGCTCTGTGCGTCTATACGAATTGTGCTCGTCATCAGGAAGCCTGGGGTAGTACATTACTAACGCATCTTGGTTGCCCAGGTACAGCAAGTTGTACACTCGCCAGTATACCTCTCGCACTCTTCTTGCAGGGTGGAATAGGCCTTGAATCACGTAAAGCATCATGCGGCCTACGCCTAGGCCTACTCGTAGTCCATCTGTGGCTTCAATTACAGCGTTTATGACGTGAGGAGAGGTTTCGAAGATGTTCGGCCAGACGAAGTTGAGCAGGTGCGTGAGTGCGTCTTCACAGCCTAAGCCCACTACTCCCAGTGCGAGGTGCTTAATTGTAGCGCATGCAGTTTGGCGATGCACCAAATCTCTGTCAATGAGTGCATCTTCTAGCAAGGGAATGACAGCATATATGTAGTCTTTCGCCATTTCCCCTATATACTCGAACATAAAAGCGAAGGACTTCAGGACTCCATTCTGCACATTCATCTCCGGCACTCGGTATTCGTTCATAAGTGCAGGAATGACTGTGAACGGACCGCAAGTCTCAGCAACTATAGCAATAGCGACAGTAGTGCAGACCCTATTCTGCCGTTCCTGCACTTTCAGGTTGTTTAGCAGTGTTCCTAACACGTCATGAGGACCGATAGCCTTCGCTATGTACCCAAAGGTGTTGACCGTGGCTCTACGAATGCCCTTTTTATGCGCTCTTAGCAGCTCTAAAAGGTCGAAGCAAATTCTCATCCATTCCTTTGCGTTTACATACTCAAATCCGCGGTCTGCAATTCGCCCGATCAAATCGATAACGTTTTCCTGGACTTTCTCGTGTCTGTTACGCAGAATTGGTGTAAGTCGCGGTAGCAAGTCCTTTATTGGGGGTGTCATTTTGGTCATCCCTATGACATTCACGATTGCTTTCAGCCCTGCGAGCACTGATCCCAGTACTTCGGGGTACTCTTCGCCCAGACATTCGAAGAAAACCACTCCCAGGCGTCCCATTAAAGCCTCTTCTCCACAGACTTTCATGACTTCAGCGATTCTAGCCACTAGGTCTGCGGCCTGCATTCTCACTCTCGGACTTTTGTTATTGAGTCTCCACTGGATAGTTCCGCAAATTTGGGAGATGTATGGCTTCGCGCGAAGTCCTAAGGAAGACACAAAGGTGCCGAAACCGCTCAAAATAACAGTAGAGTCGTCAGTGCTTTGCTCCTGAAAGGCATAGAGAATCCCGTCCATCACCTGCTCTTCCAGCCTCGAATTGATATCCGCAGCGCCCAAATTGACGATTATTCTCTCAATCGTTTCCATCGCCATCTTACGGAAAGGCTCACTGTCGTCCTTCAAATGCCCCACTACCCTCATAACGATCTCTGAACAGCCGACTTTATTGGCCAGAGCCACTGAGGTTTCCACGAGTTGCTTGGCGTTGCGACGGTCAAGCGCCATTCTGCGAGTCCAGAACTGCTTGAAGAACTCCATGATGACTGTTTCGCGGACGTAGTTGGCGCTGACGCCCTCAGTGGTGACGCATTGTTTGAGGACCTTGAGCACGATTTTCTTCATTTCGTCGTCTTCGGACTGGAACTCGCGAACTACGATGGGCATGATTTGGCGCGTGCACCTGCCTGCGTGCTCTTCGTCCATCAGTGGGATGATGAAGCCGATGGCTTTCAGGAAAGCAGCTAGTATTTTCTGCTTATGCGCTTTGATGCCTTCCCATAGCGGAATTAACACGCTTTCGAAGGCTTCGACTCCATACGGAGCCGCTGCTTCTGCAAGTGCTGCAATTGCCAAGGCAGTAATGGTCCTCACTTTGTTCTGTTCGTCTTTCAGCCCTCCTTCCACTATCTCCACCAACTGTTTCAAGTAGGGCAATATCGCACACCCCATCAAAATCGCAATCTGCTGTACTATTTTCACTCCAGTATGTCTCGCCAGCCAGGACTTTTTCGACGAACAGACCGCCTTCAGGAAAGGGAGCAGAGCGGAAACACCAAGTGCAGAGGCCACAACTGCAAATGCGCGTGCAGTAGTATTCCTCACATACTCATCTGCATGGTCAATATCCGGCCGCATAGTTGCGATCATTGTCGGCAAGCCGGCTGCTTTTGCAAGTGAAGATACGATTTCTCTGCCTTCCACCCGGGCGTAGTAGTCCTCCTCTATCAGCATAGGCTCAATCACCACCAAGATCTTATGCACGTAGGGCCTCACCAGGTCGTCCAACTTGAACAGGACTCGGTCTATGACCTTCACCAGCAAGTGCCGCTCATGGTCTTCGAGAGTCGTGGACATCATTAGAGGCAGGATTTGGGAGAAAATGGGTCCGGGACCCAGTTCGCGGGCTCTTTCTGTGATTTGCCTGAGAGCGGCTTTGCGCATTATCGGAGTTCCGTTTTTTACCTTCAGCAGAATTTCCATGATTCTGCGTTCCTTTTGCTCCTCTAAAGTCAACGCGTCGAAATCGACCTCTTGCAGCAAAGCCCCGAAATAGCCCAAGTCCTCAGGCTTGATTTGGGGCAAAGCGCCTGGTCCACTAGCAGGCGTCCCAGGCACGTCATACGGCTTTCCCAGGTCTTCAGGAAGACTGTAGAAGGGAGTAGGAGTGTGAGTCCTGCTTTTCACAGGGTGGTAGTGTTCGGGCACTGCCACTATTTCGTAGCCGTCGAGAGGGAGCAGGTCGTTCAGCTCTTGGTCAGTCCAAGGCTGGTTCCTGGCTTCGATTTCTTTGGATATGCGGAGCATTTGGAGCTGTTGTGGCGTTACGTTCGTGTAGACGTTTGGTGCGGGCGGAGTGCCGGAAGGCGTCTGCTCTCCAGGCAGTACGTCCCACATAGAGCCGCCTCTGGGTGTTTCACTGGGAGTGTCAGCGGACCATCGTCCAGGCGTGGGCGTGTCCTGCCCGACTTGGTCCGGTGTATCCCAGATAACCGGCTTCTTGCGGGGCGCTGGCACACTGTCCCACTCTGAGGCGGAAGTGGCGTGGTCGGAGCCTTCAGCCTTGGCTCGCGGCTGGGAGTCGGGCGGACGGTCGTCTCGTTTGAGTTTCTGCAGAGTATCTGACCGTTCTTTCTCCTGCTGGTGTTCCTGGATGATGTCTGCGTAGGAGCGCTTGGAGCCCGGGTCGTCTTGGTTGAACGCATCAGTGCGCTCGGGGGAGAAAGTCCTTAGACGCTTCTTACGCTGGTACGAAGGCTGCTGGGCGGGCACAGCGTCCGAAGCCGCGCGTTTCGCCTCCTCTACTATGTGCTTGGGAGCCGTGAAGTCGAACCTTTGCTCCTCAGCCATTATACATGTCCAGAGCCACGCAGGAAGCAGCCGCACTAATCTGGACTCCAGCCAACCTAGGCCAAATCGCCATCGGCAGCCGACCCAGTCTCAAGGCCCTGGCCGCCCTCAAAGACCTGACTCCCTGCAAGTCCGTCTTTTCCCTCCTCCACGCAGACGAAGACCTAGCGATACTGGAGCAGGAATGCTTGAAACTCGGCCTGGCCTGGACCAACGTGCAGATCAGAGGCGCGAATAAGCAGACTTTGAGGACAGATCTAACCCGGGAAACCATCAAAAAGGGACTAAACGAGGCTCAAAGACGACTATCAGCTGGAGAAGCAGTGTTTGTCCACTGTGCTGGAGGTATACATAGGACTGGGTTCTTCACATATACGCTTTTACGCTTAGAAGGGTATAGCAGACCTGCGACTTTTGACGCTATCAGGACTATGAGACTGCGGACGTATCAGTCCTGTGGCCAGTTCCGCTTTGAACTGGCTGAACAGTTGGTCCGAAATATCCAGTTCGGCACTGAAATCGATATTTATGCACAGAATTGCGCCTTTCAAGACTGTCTTCAGACCGAATTTATCAGAGGAGAGGACATTCCACTCCTGTGGATGGACATTTCCCTAGTATCAGACGAGGAAATCGCGATTTCCTGCAATATTACCAACGGTCAAATGACAAAAGTGGTCGAAGGACCCAATATTACCTGCCAAATTCCCAATTTTACCCTTCAAATTACCCCTCAATGGCTTCAAATCCACCCCAAAACTGCCCATTTGTCCCTTCGATCGAAGTCAATTTCCGAAACTGAAGCCGAATTGATGGATTTTCTGGAGTCTAGTTTGGAGCCAAAGACTTGCAAATTGGCCAATTACTACCCTTACTTCGATTCAGAGCTTTTGGGAGCGTTTTTCCCGAAAATAGAGGCTTTTTTGCACTATAGAGTGGTGGATTTGAGCACTTTCGCACTGTTATCGCAGGGGAAAATCGAATTTTCAGAGCCTCCGATAGCCTTTTTGCAGCGAATGCGGTTATCTTTATTTGAGGAAACTCCCCGCGAAGCGGAAATTGAGCATTCCTCCTAGTTTCTCCCTACTTCTAACCAAATAGTCTAGCCCGAACATTGAAATGACAATCAATGTCTCGTATCCCCCGCATTTCCAGTCCTCTCCCCAAGCCCACCCTCTCCGATCAGGATATCCGCCTCCTTTCCCCCTCTTCCTCAGAGGAAGAAACGAGTCCTGACACCTATTTCAGGCCTATTGCTCGCAGTAGTGCTTTGCACAGTGCTGTTCGGACTGGACGGAGGGGGGAAGTGACGCCTGAGCCTACAGTGTCTGCGCCAGTGGAGTGGACTGATTGGGAGGCTTTTCAGGCTGCGGTGGAAGCCCTGGACGTGCAAAAGCCAAGACAAAAGGGAGAAATGCGCAATGCACACTTTAGACCGTTTATAAAGGAAGCGAGGGTAGAGCCCAAAAGAGCCCCAGAGGACTGCCAAGTCTCTGAGGAAATGACGAGGGTGAGGCAGGAAGCCACTGTCAGGGCCCGGCGCACAGTGCTAAGGAGGGAAGCAGTGCAGAGGCTGCAAAAATGGTGGAGACGGGTGCTCTATTTCCGTCAATTTCCGCCTTATTTCACCCTTCAAAAAGCGGTTTTTCGAGCTGCTTGCAGAGAAATTACCGCTCAGTTGCGTGATGTTCTGACGAAATCCGCTTCAATTGTAATCCAAAGCAGAAAAGAGGTCCGGAACAGCTATTTGCACGCCTGTGCTGTCATTATACAGAGGAAATGGAGAGATTTCCAACACCACAAACACGTAAACACGCAAAATCGCCGCCAAAAGCTGCTATTAGCGCTAGTCCAGGGCTGGAAAACTCGGAAAATCCTGCAATCCTGGGTGCTCACAGGGGTCAAAATACGTCTAAAAGCCTGCAAATCAGACGAAAAGCGCCTTTTTGTATTGGAACTAATGCAGACTTTCCGTGACGAGTACCGCTGTGGGAAGTGGATGCGCACTCGCAAGCGCCCTTCGAAACTGCCCATCCCCCTGCCCTCCAGTCCCTCCACCTCTGCCAGCACCCACACTCACCACCTCTCCTTCCTTAATGAGACTTCCTCCAATTCCCCCTCCAAAAGCCCGGCTTCCAGACGTGTGCGCCCTGGAAGTCCGCCGAAGTCCTTCCTTAGGAGGAAGACGAAGGCTGTGGCTGTGCAGAAAGTGTGCTGGGCCAAGGTGAAAACTCGCGTGAATTGCTGGGGAGAGGGGAAAAAGCGGCCCACGGCTTCTATTTCCCCTATTTATACACGAAATTCCCTCGAAGAGTTTCTCGTGATGGAGAAAATCACGTTGCAAGGAGAAAATCCGCTCCCCAGTAAGCGAGCTTTGAGCACATCCTTGATTTCGCCAGTGTTGCATAGAGAAAAGAACGATAAAAACACTGGAAAAGTCCATGAAAAGGCTCAAATTCCAGGGAAATCGGAAGACACAGGCTTGGTTAGACTGAAGCTGGAAGCAGTAGAGTCGAAATTGCTATGAATTAATAGGACAGATCCTCTCCAAACTGCAGTGATTGAGCGGTAATTAGCAATGGTTTACCTAAAGGTCTCTGTGCTGCTGGCAATTAGCTGCTTCCAGGCCTACAGCCAACCTCCTGAAGTGATCTATGTGAACTCCTCCTCCCTCTCCCCTACTCCCGACGGCTCCCCCTCCCACCCTTACCCCGACATCACTACTGCCCTTTTGACCTCTCCCTTTCCCCTGGTTTTCCTCTATCTAGACCCTTCAAACCTCGCTGTTCCCTACCCTATCGCTACTCTGGGTCTTCACTCTTTCGTCAGTTTGAACTGCCAAGGCAGCTCCGTCACCGGCATATATACCATCTTGGTAGGACCAGGAGTTAGGGCGGAGTTGCACAGCTGCAAGATGACCTCCACAGTGACTGAAGGGGTGATGATGGCAGTGCTAGGCAGTGTACTAGTGGCCAATTGCACTGTAACTGGACTGGTAGTGAAGGGGTTTGGACTGTATGGGGAACTGCGGATTGAGGGGTCGAGTTTGAGTGGAAATTTCGACTCAGTGATAGCGGCTCCCTTGTATGGGTTTGTACTGTTTGTGCAGGACTGTGAATTCAAGAGGAATGTGGCTCAGGCAGGGACTATTTTGGCTTTAAGTCTTTCAGGCTCAGGCACTACTTCTGCCACTTCAATCGTTGTGGATTCCTGCCTATTTGTGGGAAATGCCGCCTATATGGGAGGCTCCATCCTGCTTCTATACATCAACAGCTACTTGGTGCTGCCCCAAGAACAGCTCAGCGACTCACGAACTCTCCTTTTCACCAACAACACCTTCATTTCCACTCCCGGATACGCCTTTCTCCTCTACTCCAAGTACTTCGCCCTGCACTTTGCAGGCAATAACTTCACCACCGCAGACTACCCATACGTAGTGAAGCTGTACGACTCTTCAATCCAGATCCAAAACTCGCAGGCTGAGGGGGTAAATCGCTACTTTACCTCTACTTATAACGCTGGTTTGATGCTATTTGAGCGAGTTACTATCCAGCGAGTACTGGAAGGCCCTGCTATCTTCATCCCGAATTCCGCCTCTGTGGCTGGGCAAGTAGTGCTGAAAGACATGCTGTTCAGAGAGGTGAATTTGACTAACCCGGGGTACTACTCAGCGGCTGTACTGTGCCTTAACTCAATCGTATTGGTCAGAAACCTGCATACGGAATTGGGCTTTTCCTATACATGTGGAGGCGGCTGCTTCATCTTTTCCCAAGTTGATATGGACAATGTGAGTGTAAGTAACCTAGAAACTGTGAACTCAGCCTTATTAGGAACGCTGTTTTCCGTGTGTAAAGCGACAAATCTGTCTATCAAAGACACAGCTGTGCTAGGCAGTTCTGTGAATTCCTTTCTGCAGTCTTCCTGCACAGTGCAGCACGCTCAAATGGACATTTCCCTGTCCGCCTACCCAAATACTGGCAGCAGGCCGAATTACAGCTTCTTTGTCATGTTCAATTCCCAAATTACTATTCAGGACGTGACGATTCGTCTGCCGCCTGTGGACACGACTGCAGCCTTTTACCTATGGAACTCTGTAGGCACTGTCTCAGACGTGTACATTCCAGTGCTGTATTCCAACCTGGTGAATGTGTACAGTACCGGCTCTATGGATATTCGCAATGTGACTGTGGAGCAAGGACTGATGGACCAATTGGTGACTATTAGTTTCTTTTGTCAGGCCAAAGTGAGAGATTTCGAAATGGCCAATTTCCGGTCCAGAGTAAGTCCGTTTTCAGTGCTGAGCAAATCAGTATTATTGGCAGAAAACGTCCATTTGCGGAATGTGATTTTACCAGGACTCATCACAGCCTCTGATTCCAGTGTGCGGCTAGTCAACTTTTCCTTAGAGGATTTGCAGGTAGATACTCTGTTTTTGCATATTTTGCGGTGGTAAGCGTTATTCAGCTCTTTCAATGTTTTGAAGTTTACCATTAGAAACGCAACTTTCGACTTGATGCAGTTCACGAAAGGAAGCATTCAAATGGATGAGTTTCTAATGGAGAATATAGCGATCAGACGTCGCTTTATTATTCTGACAGATGCGAGTTTGGTGATGAATTCCACCACTATTAGGGGGCTTTCCGCCACAGGCATTGCCCCTCTATGCACAGCTGATAAAGGCTCCTCCATTCTGCTATTAGCCAGTACCTTCCAACACTTCACATCCAGAGAACAGAATATGATGCTATTACGTGGGTCTTTTCTCACTATTCGTAGCTGCTGGTGGAACGATTTCAACGCCACTGTGATCAGTGCAGACCGGGGGAGTGTGTACATTCAGGACTCACAAGTCAGCCGCGGAGGACTGAAATACACTAGTTTGGGGGTAACAACGCAGCCGATTGCAGGCTTTTTGGAGTGCAAAAACTGCGATTTGGCACTGAGAAATTCCTTTTTTTATGATATTTCAGGCACGAATGGAGGAGTTTTCAGTCATATTTCCACACTTGGAGCCTCCACTATTCGCGTGTTCCACTCTGAATTTCACAATTGCTCAGCAGAAGAAGACGGCGGCGCTCTATATATAGTAGGCTCGAATATGGATATAAACGGGGGCGTTTTCCACAACTGCACAGCCAAAAGAGGCGGCGGAGTCTTCTTTAACTGCTCACAACCTGCCCTTTGCGGAGGCAATATCTCCAATTCCGACTTTACCTCCAATCAGGCCTTGGAAGGAGGCGGCTTTCGCTGGACTCAAGTCCGTCCAGCCCTCCAATCTCTCACATTTGCCAATAACGCAGCTGAGTATGGTCCTTTGGAAGCCTCCATTCCCACTCACCTGCTGCTGATCAGCTCAAATGATAGCACTATGCGAGGAGTAGCAGGCGTTAGGGTGGAAAGACCGATTTTATTAGCTTTTTTAGATGCAATTGATCAAATTGTGGCTACTGATAACGCTTCTAGTGCGGAATTACTATCGGATTCGCTGATTGGCACTATTGCAGTGGAGGCTCAGAACGGAATTGCCAACTTTTCGGCCATAATTGTGCAATCTTACCCTGACTCCACCCTGCAAATAGCTGCTTTTTCGCCTAGCATTGAGAAAACAGGGGGAATTGCCCACTTTTCCTTTGATTTCTACGCTAGGAACTGCCAGCCGGGGGAAATCAGCTCCGCAAAGGGCTGCTACCCCTGTCCCAAAAACACATTTTCAGTAGACCCCTCCGAGCCCGACTGCAGGGCCTGTCCGAACTCCGCCACTTGTCCCGGCGGCAATGTACTCGCCCTTGACGCAGGGTACTGGCGGTCCTCCCAGCTGAGCAGCTGGGTGCACGTGTGTCCTATCAAGTACGCCTGTTTGGGCGGCCAAGGCAGTGAGTGTGAGGCAGGGTACTCGGGCAAACTGTGTTCGCAGTGTGCTAGTGGGTACTACATGGCAGGCCTCACTTACTGTATTCAGTGTGAATCACTGCCCATTCGTCTTACCCGCGCTCTCATTTTTGCCCTCGTATTTACCCTTTTCGCCATCATTCTAATCCGCAATTCCATCCGAAATCAACGCACTTTAGTCACAATTACGACCCTCAAGATCCTGCTGAACTTCCTGCAAACCGTCATAATGGTGTCCACCATCACAGTGGACTGGAGGTCCGTAATGATGAGTCTGTACAGTGTGAATGAGATGTTTTCCTCTGTGGCAGTCACTAGTTTCACATTGGAGTGTTACTCTGATGAGGGAATGGAACCGGTGTATATGAAGGCATTACTGGCCAGTGTGGTGCCGTTGGTACTTGTAGCCTGTACTTGGGCGGTTTTTGGAGTGGGCAGACTGGTGGGAGGGAATAAGAGCTGGAAATCCCATGCCTTTCAAGGGATGCTGATGCTGCTCTATATGCTACACCCCTATATCGTCAAATGCGCAATCGCCCTAATAACCTGCAAATCCATCGAAGGACCTGAACTCTGGCTGACTGCAGATGCCTCCATCCAGTGCTGGCAAGACTCCCACCTCCTATACACCAATGCCCTCTTCCTCCCTATGTTTCTACTGTACATTTTGGGCATTCCTATGCTGCTGTTGGCTGCTGTGATGCGATTACGCCTGTCCCAACATCGATTTGTCATAACTTTCTTCACAAGTGGGTATGCGGCAGGGAAGAACTATTGGGAACTCGTCATAATGAGCAGAAAGACGCTTTTGCTCATATCTTTAGGTCTTTTGGGCTCGGCTGAGACCCGAATTCAGGTGTTAGTGGGTCTGATTTTGCTATATTTGTGCCTAGTGATGCACTGCGAAGTCTACCCCTACCTGACTTTACTGCACAATCGCTTGGAAACCGCCAGTTTGTTCATTTTAACGATATTAGGCGGGTTCAGTTTCTACTTCATGGCGGAACTGAACATAAACAGCAACATTTTACTGACAATTAGCTTCGTTATAATGATCCAAGTGCTGAGCTTTATCCTCATTTGCCTGCTAATTCTGCTGATTCAGTTCATTCGTGGCAGAAAAACCCCCGTTGTCCCTCAAATTCCCAATCAGCCGCTATCCCCCCTGCAGCCGAACCCGCCCAATACCGTCAATAGCTCTATTATTGGACTCAAGCCGGATGCGAGCAGTGTTAATTAGTAAATTTCTGCTGAAATCGCTTTAAAATTGCGAAAAATCAGCTATTTCCTGGGTTTATGTAGAAAATGACGCAGAGGAGTTTGCATATATACGAATAAGGCGATTTGGTAGTGAAAAATTGCTTTTAGATAACATTTTGGAAGATGTACTTATATAGAATGGAAGAGGTCGTGGAAAGTGGCCGAATTCAGAGGAAACTGGAGGCTGGACTTGGAGCGGTATTTCAAAAGGAGGCGAATTTGACTGATTTAGTGGATAACATCCAGCAAAGTCAGCTTCGCGACCTGCAAGGAAACGCAGCAATCCTGGCAAATCGCCTCGACTTCGAGCTGAAGTCTCTGCAGCAGGCGCTGACCCAGACTACCCTGAGTCTGCGAGTGTCCCTCAACAACTCCTCTGCACAGGTAGTCTCCGGCCTTGCTGCCCTTCAAGCCACGCAGGTTAGACTGGGGGAAGTCATGAGTAGGGTCGGCAGTGAGATGAGGAAAAGCAAGGAAAGGCAGCGGACTCTCGAAAGCAGCCTAAAGCAGCGGATACTCTCACTGGGCAGTCACTTCGAACACCTCGACCAAGAACTACGCAGTGCCTGCACCTCCCTGAGCCAGTCCGCCTTTCCCTTGCAACTCGAACTGCTCTCCTGCCAAGCCCCCGCAGCCTCAGTGTCTCTGCATAACAGCTGCTTTTTTACTATAGAAGGAGCGAGTTTGAGGGTGGAAAGAGACGGAAAAGTGGTGAATGAGTGCGATTTGCCCATCATTCGAGGCTCGTCTAAGACAAGCATGACTGTGAATTGGGCGGAAGCGGGCGGAACGGGCCCTTTGCAGCTTACAGCAGTACAGCATGATATCTTTCTCAGCCTTCCTTTGCGACTAAACCCTGCCCACTCGCTTTAAACCTAGGCTTATAGGTCTGCACATGCTGTTTCTTCGTACTTTTTCTCTTCTGCTTTTAACTCACATGGAAAAAGCTGCTGCAATGACTATGTACACCCAGGATATAGGCCTAACACACTATGTACCTGCAATTGGAGTTGAAAATGACCGAAGTGGACTTAGTTAGGAGGAAAATAGGACTAGGGCGGCCGGTTGGTATTATTAAATGCAGCGGAAGTTATCAAACTCTTAATTTGGGAATAGAAGGGAATGGATAAATAGCATAAACAGTCACTTAGAGATTTCAGACATCACAATAAAAAGCAAAAATCGTCGGAAAAAGCTGCTATTAGCGCTAACACAGATCTGTAAAATCTTGCAATTTTTGGTATTCACAGGGTCAAAATACACGGCAGAAACGCTTATTTGTATTGGAAGTTATGCAGACTTTCGTGACGAGTACCGCTGTGGGAAGTGGATGTGCAGTGAAACTCCTTTAAAACTGCCAATTCCCCTGCCCTCCAGCCCCTAACGCCCTGTCTTCCCCTCCAAAAGCCCTATTTCCAGATATATCCACCCAAAGCCCCCCGAAATCCTTCCTTACGAGAAGGGAAAAAGTGCCCACAACCTCTATTTCTCCTATTTATCCGCAAAATTAAGAGTTTCTTGCGAAGGAGAAAATCTCGCTGCAGGGCGATATCCCGCTCGCCAGTAAGTTAACTTTGAGCAAATCCCAGACTTGGCTATGCTGCATAGAGAAAAGAATGGGAAAATTGCTGTAAAAATCCCAGAAGTCGCCCAATTTCTGGGAAAGCCGGGACTGAACATGTGGATTCCTCCAATACATGAATATTTTGAAGCTGGAAGCAATAGAGTCTAAATCGCAATGAATAAACAGTCTAACCCTTCACTAGAGTCCCAGAAACCGGCTTTTGGCTGCAGAACTGCAGCGATCCAGCGTTAATTAGCAATGATTTTCCCACGACTTCAAGTTTCCGTGCTGCTGGCAATTAGCTGCTTCCAGGCCTACAGCCAACCTCCTGAAGTGATCTATGTGAACTCCTCCTCCCTCTCCCCTACTCCTGACGGCTCCCCCTCCCACCCTTATCCCGACATCACAACTGCCCTTTTGATCTCTCCATTTCCCCTGGTTTTCCTCTATCTAGACCCTTCAAACACCACTTTTCCCTACTCCATTGCTACTCTGGGTCTTCACTCTTTCGTCAGTTTTAACTGCCAGGGCAGCTCAGTCACCGGCGTATATACCATCTTGGTAGGACCAGGAGTTAGGGCGGAGTTGCACAGCTGCAAGATGACCTCCACAGTGACTGAGGGGGTGATGATGGCAGTGCTAGGCAGTGTACTAGTGGCCAATTGCACTGTAACTGGACTGGTAGTGAAGGGGTTTGGACTGTATGGGGAACTGCGAATTGAGGGGTCGAGTTTGAGTGGAAATTTCGACTCAGTGATAGCGGCTCCCTTGTATGGGTTTGTGCTGTATGTGCAGGACTGTGAATTCAAGAGAAATGTGGCTCAGGCAGGGACTATTTTGGCTTTAAGTCTTTCAGGCTCAGGCACTACTTCCGCCACTTCTAGCGTTGTGGATTCCTGCCTATTTGTGGGAAATGTCGCCTATATGGGAGGCTCTATTCTGCTTCTATACATCAACAGCTACTTGGTGCTGCCCAAAGAACAGCTCAGCGACTCACGAACTCTCCTTTTCACCAACAACACCTTCATTTCCACTCCCGGATACGCCTTTCTCCTCTACTCCAAGTACTTCGCCCTGCACTTTGCAGGCAATAACTTCA
>Ga0247837_1001164_pt1 | contig 56266 bp, 40 predicted proteins | sample LaCtaG_2_FD_187115 | JGI IMG/M metagenome (GOLD analysis project Ga0247837, IMG submission 187115) | Freshwater microbial communities from meromictic Lake La Cruz, Castile-La Mancha, Spain - LaCruzMarch2015_14.5m | ecosystem: Environmental > Aquatic > Freshwater > Lake | place: Spain: Castile-La... | reverse complement strand
CTAACAGCCTCAAAGTAGACTTCCTGCAAAGTGGGTCTTCGGCCTTCCTCACGAGCCAGCATTTCCGACAAGTTGCTTGAGCTGTGCAGACCAAGGCAGCCTCTCCACCTCTATACTCACTGCCTCGTCCAGCGAGTCTGAAGTCACCACTGTTTCAGGTGAGTTCAAAGTCATCAGTTGCAGTAGGGAAGCACCCAAGGCAAATACATCCGCCTTAAATGCATTATACTGGCTACCATATATATAGGCTTCCCGCACCTGCGGACTCATGTAGCGTCTGTCTCCAGTAAAGCTCTTGGTCACGGAAGAGTCTCGCTTGAGGAAGTAGCAGTCGAAGTCACCCACTTTATACGTGTCCTTTGTTCTGAAGATATTCTGCGGCTTGACATCTCGATGCGCCACACCCTTGCTATGTGCAAAGGCCAGGGCACCGGAAGTCTGGCACAGGAACTTCCTTAACTCCGGCTCAGTGTATTGCTTCCTTTCCTCGATGTCCTGGTTCACACTCCGCTCCAGTGACTCGAGAATGTGGAAGACAGTGCAGTTGCTTTCGTGAATTTCCAACTGCACTTCCAGAAGCTCGCACACGTTGGGGTGATGCACCTTCGCTTGGGCTAGAGCCGTGTTCAAGCTTTTACAAATAAGCTGCTGAGACTCAGGCTTCTGGATAAAGTGAAAGTCATGGCGCTTCACCACGACAGGTAAGTCTCGCCTGGCCAGAGAGATGCCAAGCAGCCTTCTCTCAGAGGGCCCCTTCACTTTGAATATTAGGGAATGCAGATGCCACGGAAGAGACTGACGCAGCTGTAGACGTTCACAGCAAAGGGCTTCGACTCCAACCGGTACCCGTCCATTTTTATAGATTAAATTGCCAATAGAGTAGATGTGGCATGCACTACATTAATTGCTATCGTGTTTCAGTGTGCTAAGGCCAGGCATAGGTATATCAGTAAAGTCTGGAGTTGCACTAGATTAATACCGCTGTACTTGCATGTGGGTGGTGGGAAATAACTCTACACCATCATAGAAGGACTAGTTGTTCACAACAGGCGGACAAATATTTGGAGGGAGAGTGGTCCAATGTAACTTTGGTCTGTGCACATATGCACCTATGTCTCTTGGGACATACAATTACTCTATCCACCCTGGTCTCAATGCATAGCCCACAGTCTTCATGTGTGATGTTCGTTAAGTAACGGCTTATAATATTTGTAGAATGAAAGCTGCACTCGACCTTGCCTTTTCTCAGCTTCGCTCCGAGATGGAGTACTTAACAAGCGGTGAAGTGCGGATTGTCTGCTGCGGCAGTGGCAAAGTGTGGGAGATATCCGGCGCTGCAGGCAAAGTGGGAGACCGTATTTGTCAGTTCGACCGTCACGACCGTCATAACCAGCGGTGGCTCCTTGTGTGCATCAATGTAGGCATGCGACTCTTTGAAATAAAATCTCCTTTCTGTGGTCATGTGGCTGACGTGTTTGAGTCAAAAAGAGAGAATTGGGTACATCTGCAGGTGAACTCTCGGAATGGCGGTGACAACCAGCGCTTCGTATTTGAAAAGACTCAGATAGAGGGAGAGTACTTTCTACGGGCCTGGCACAGCAACCTTGTGCTTGATGTAGAAGGCATCAGCAATGCAAACAACGCCCCGATTATTCAGTGGGAACGACACGGTGGAACCAATCAGCGCTTTCGGATCGAGCGGATCACCAACCCGACTCAAACGAATCTCTAGGCTAAGGTTAGGCTGCATACAATTCGAGTTATTTCAAACGTATAACACCCTACTCAGTGGAGAAAGAAGTTTTTGGCTCCTGCATGTGCAAGGGTATTTGTTATGGATTAGCTGTTAGTTCGGTTGTGAAAGCAATATATGAGCGTGAAACAACATTTCCGTATGACTTTCAGGTCTAGCAATACCTTCATGTTCTGGTAGGTTGAACTCACTGAGAGACGCATAACTCTATTGATCATCGTTATGACTATGCAATCCCCTCTGCAAGGACTCCAGGAAGCTTTGCAAGTCTTGGCCAACGACCAATCGCCCAGCAGTCAGGCGCAAGACTTAGTAGAAGGGCTACGCAGCTGCAGTCAGGCCGACCTCGAGCTGTCAGTCCCCGCAGACCAGATGTACAAAATCCGAAACTTGGACACAGGAGAGGAAGTGGACCTCAGGGACGAAAACAAGCACAGCTTTGTGCAGAGACTCATGAAGCTCGTCAGTGCTGCTAACTACCAGGGAGCTCTGGAGGCTTTTTAGTACGGGCCATGCAGCAAAGAAAAGAACCAGAAGAACGAGGCTCTATGGCTCGCAGCCAAAGAAAACAGAGTGGAAATGTGTCTGGATGCCCTGAACTACCAGTTGCATGGGGATCTATGCGCCCAGGTCAACTCCAAGGGGGAAGAGGACTGGACTGCTCTACACATGGCTGCCAGTCATAACTGTCTGGAGGTCTGCGAAGTGCTCATTCACACCTCTGAGGAAATCGACTTGAACGCCCTGTCAAGCAGCGGCCAAACACCTCTGCACATAGCTGCTGACAGAGGCTTTTTGGAAGTCGCAGAGTTGCTGGTGAAAGTTGGAAGCCAAGTGAACCTTCAGGATCGAGAGGGCAGGACAGCACTTCACTTAGCTGCTATGATGGGACAGACGGACACAGTGCTTTGGCTGCTCAGCAAAGGCGCGGATTTCTCAGCTGTTAACCTTGAAGGCAGAACTGCCTACCAGGAGGCCAATACGGAAGTCGCAGGTCTGTTCGAACGCTATTTCACAGAGAAAAGCATCCCTTTCCAGAAGTGCTTGCCAAGAGCCGACTTCAAACAGCCGCCTGCCCTAGTAGCCCTTAGCTTCGACCGCCCGTCCTCTGCAGAGAGCTTCCCTAACGCTGAGTACACAGACTTCGTGCCGAAGTGCCTAATTGGCAAAGGAGGCTTTGCCGAGGTCTACTTAGTGGAACAGCAAAGCACAGGCAAGGAGTACGCTATGAAGGTGCTGAACAAAGAGAAAATCTTGGAGCATAACCTCGAGCGCTATGTCTTGACAGAGAGGAATGTGCTCAGCTGCATCAGACACCCCTTCATCGTGGGCCTCAACTATGCCTTCCAAACTCCTGAGAAGTTGCTCTTGATCCTAGACTACTGTCCTGGAGGGGACCTAGGAAGTGCTCTACGCAGAGAAAAGAGATTCTCAGAAGCCCGAGCACGAATATACGTTTGTGAGGTGCTGCTAGCACTCGAGACACTGCACAGTCACAGCATAATCTACCGAGACTTGAAGCCTGACAATTTGGTGTTGGATTCAGAGGGACACGCTTTGCTCACTGATTTTGGACTGTCGAAGGAAGGAGTGCACAGTATGGCTCGGACTGAGTCTCTCTGTGGGTCTCTAGGCTACTTGGCGCCGGAAATGCTAAGAAAGGAAGGCCACAATCAGACCGTAGACTACTACTTGCTGGGAATGCTATTGTATGAAATGTTGCTGGGAAAGCTACCGTTCTACGACTTCGATGTGGCCATTATGTTGCGCAAAATAGTTCATATGCCAGTGAAAATCCCCACCTCAGTCTCTCCTCCAGCCGCCGATCTCCTCACTCGCCTACTGGACAAAAACCCTAGTACTCGCCTGGGTGCAGGTCCTTCAGGTGTCAATGAGATCAAGGTGCATCCTTTCTTCGAAGGCATCGACTGGGAAGCCGCTTACCGCCGACAACTTCAGCCCCCGCCTATCACTCCTGTGAGGAGGATGAAGACAGAGAAGCTGAGTTTTGAGAAGGTGTACGGAATCACTCTGGACGGAGACTACGAGGGCAAGTTGGAAGGGTGGTCCTTTGCGCAAGCTAGGCCTCACAGCTAATCAGGTCTACTAGTGCACTACCTCCACTCGGGCTTATCAGGGGGAGCAGCCGGCGGCAACTCCGCCTTCAGCATCGCCACACTCCTGGCCATCCTCTTGATGTAGCTGGGCGCGTCCTTTGTGATGGGCGCATAAGTGCAGTCTCTCATTTCTCTGGACTGCCGCTCCATGCGTATCTTCTCCACGGCCGCAGCCTTCCTGTCCTTGTCCTGCTGCACTCTGGCTAGGTACGTCTCCAAGCCAGAGGAGAGTTGCAGGTGCGAGGAAGTGCTCACAATGCTCGTGCTCATTTGAGGCACCTTCGCAGAAAGTGCTCTTTGGTCCAGTGCGTCTTTCAGATTCGCCAGACGCTGTTCCCGCTTTTCTGCATCTCCGTAGCTCAGTTCCTCCATAGTGCGTTTGCGCTTCTCCTGCGCTTTGCGGGAAATGGTGGGTGCGAAGGTGCACTCCGAGTCGTACTCCTGCAAACTGATCTGTTTGTGTCGCTTTTCCAGCAGCTTATTATTGCGCTCTTCAAACGTCTCTGTGACCATTTGCTTGGACCGCTCGAGAATGACGGGCTGCTGAGAGACAGACTGCTGGGCAAGCTGCAGCTTCTTCTCAGTCTTCATGATTTCGAACAAAGCCTGTCTCTCGAAGAACGACTTCTGCGAAAAGGTAGTCAGGTCGTCTGAGGTCTCCACAGGCCTTTGGTCTTTGCTGCTAGCTAAGGCAGAAGCCACTAGACTGCCCTCAGCCAGTTCAAGCGGGGCTTCCTTCGGCTTGACTCGGGTGAGTCGCTCGAAGGGGTCGGAAGCAACGTACTCCTGTGCAGCTTTCATGCCTCGCTTCAGCTGGTTCACCTTGGGCACGAAAGTGCACTCCTTCTCGATGTCCTGCAAAGTCCTAGGGTTGATTTTGACTTCCTTGTTGGTGTCTTTGTGCTTGGAGGCTACGCTGTGTGAGCGGGTGTTGATTCTGGGCTGGAAGGAGCACTCCCTCAAGGCAACCTCTTCTTCCCTGGCCCTGAACTGCCTCCTGATGAGTTCGAAGTAGCGCGGGTCTCTGACTTGGTACAGACGGTCAAAGGCAGGAGACACTGCTTGTGAGGAAGGGTTGGTCTTCGGGTGGAAGGTGCAGTCCTTCACTTCCGCCGCCTGCAGCTGTTCCTTCAGTTGGTCTGCTGCTTCCTGTCGACTTCGCTTCCAGTTCGTCTGGTAGGCGTAGAATTGCTCGGGTGAGAGGCGACTGTAAGACACAGATGACCTCAAGGACACAGCAGGCGGTAGAGAGGCAGCGCTCATGTGTGGAGCTTCCAAAGGTCTTTCCTCCTCATCCATAGGCGTGGCCTGGCGGGGGGAAATGGGCAGGGACCATTGCAGGTCCTCAGGCAGCCGAGGGTTGGAGGCGAAGGAGGACGAAATGGTAACATCAGGACTGCGCATGCGGGTGAGTAGTTCCTCTTTGGATATCGCCCCTTGCTTGAGCAACTCAACCAACTCAGTGACGGAGGACATTCTTTGTATTGCCGGCTAGCGAAGAAACGACAAGGGGAATGGCAAATGTTTTTCGCAGCGCTGGAGCTGGCAGCAGACTCTTGGAAGGCCAAGCTCAAGCCACAGGTCGATGTGGTGGCGCTGCTCCAAGCACGACTGCGTGGCTTGCCTGACAGTGACTCGGACAGTCCTCTCCCCAGTCCCAAAGCCAGACCCAGGAGAGCCGACAACAGACTGCAATACAAGCATTGTGAACGCTGCGAAAGCAGGAGCGCCAGAACTAACTTCCCTAAGTCGATTCTCCCTGGAGAAGGGCGGGTCCGTCACAAGTCCACTCCTCTGACGAAGTTGCCACTTCCCCCAAGCAGCACTCCTTAATTTGTCCTATACTAGAGCTTCACTCCTGAGTGAATGGCAGCGATGCCCATCGTCAAGTCCTTGTGATGCACCGACTCGAACCCTGCCTGGCGTACAAGGTCTGCAAACTCCTCCTGTGTAGGGAAGCGCTTGATGCTCTCGACGAGGTACTGATAGGAGGCTCGGTCGTTGGCCACGATGTGACCAATCTCGGGAATCACGTGGAAGGAATGAAGGTCGTAGATAGCGCTCAATAGTGGATTGGTGACCTTACTGAATTCCAAACACATGAAGCGGCCTCCGGATTTGAGCACTCGGTTAGCCTCTTTCAGTGCTTTGAGGCGGTCCGGTACGTTGCGGATGCCGAAGGCGATAGTGTAGACATCAAATGAGCTGTCAGGGAAAGGCAGCACCTCCGCATTGCCTTCCACCCAGGTCATGTTGGCGTAGCCAGACTGCTGTGCGCGCTGCTTACCCACAGCTAGCATGGCCGCGTTGATGTCCAGCACAGTCACATGAGCCGCCTCTCCCGGGCTCTCCAGTCCCTCTGTCTCTGCCTTCATCTTCTCCACCAGTCGGAAGGCAATGTCCCCAGTCCCTCCCGCCACATCCAGAAACTTGACCTGACTGCCGCAATACAGCAGTCCCAAGTCAGAAATGAACTGGTTCTTCCAGAGGCGGTGCACCCCCAAACTCATCAAGTCATTCATGACGTCGTAGTTGCCCGCCACACTCGCAAACACCTGGTTCACCAGTGTCTGCTTCGTGTCCTTCGCCACTGTTTTGAACCCGAAGTCTATGGTTTCCTTGTTCTCTGTGAAGCGACGGAGGAGACCAGCAGCCCTTCGCAGCATTTATACCTACCTTGATAAGATGCCCAAGTCAGTAGTTTGAGTGCGGCTCATCTTACATAGCTTTGTCGTGCTAACACTCAGCCGGATTGGCTGGTAGGAGTGCAGAGCACTTTGGTTTACCAGGAGACTGGAATAATGGTGGACGTCGGCCTTGAAGCAGAGACGGAGCCTATGACTAACTCGAGTCGGTACGTGCGTCCCTACACGAGTGCCCCGCTGCAGAGCTTTCGCACCCTCAGTGCCCGGTCTATCCTGCGAGTCACACCTCATATTGCCCAGCGCCCCCTAGTTGAGCCCACTCCTGCGCTCAAAAGCCTGCTGATAGGGGCGCAACTCAGCCACTATAACTACTTGAAGGGAAGCATCCGCACACCTCAGAAACAAGACTACTTCCATGAAAAAACCTTGATATACAACTTCCAGCCGTCTTTTCGTGCCTCGTATTTCGCACACATGAAATTCGAACTGCCCAAGGATATGCACAAAACACTCTCAGTGCCTCAGTTCGTCCCCACAGAAGCCTCCAAGTGCGCTACTTCTCGTCCTCGCAAACGAGTGCGCCTAACTCCGCCTGCAGCCAAGCCCTCTACTTCCGCTCCCAAGCCTAAGACTGCCCAACTTCAAAGAACCTTCACGACCTCTTGTTTCCACTTCAACTCCCTGCACAAGACTTCCAAGCCCAAGCCTCGACCAATTATCTGTGTGCAAGACGGAGAGACTTTGGCAGGTGGCACTTTCAAGACGTATTTGATAGACTTTTTGGACTATGTGCAGAAGTACATCGGGTTTGTGCCGAGTCCCAACCCCGAGCCTTTGCGGTCTGACGAGGTTTCACTGAAGCATCAGGCTTTGATGGAGTTGCTGGAGAAGACAAATGTCAACTTGCGGCCTGCGAAGCCCTTCGTAGCCATCTTCACCGTGGATGGCAGGAGACTGGAAGACCTGGCGCTGGTGCCACTCTCTTGCAAAGTGCTGATTTTCAGCTCCACTGGCGAATTTAAGGGTCTTCGCGACTAGTTGTACTAATACTACTAGGGAGCGTCTGACAGGGAGTAGCGGACTTGCCTCGGGTCGTTAAGGTCCACGATATAGTCTGAATAGTCCGCCGTCTCGTCCGAGTCACTTTGAGTGGTTTGCAGCGTCAGCAGGACTTCAGCTCGAAGACTTGAATGGAGGGCGCTCGCAGATAGAACTAAAGAGACTAGCAGCAGTGCCTTCACTACAATCATTAGATTGCCATAACGGATAAGTCACTGCTCCTGGACCCTGCGCCTTCCACTAGAGCTGGACTAAGTTGGTAGACCTAGTTTAGCTTCTCTGGGAGTTGATGAAGTTGCTGAGGACTTTGTAGGCATTGGTGTCGGCCTCTATTTCCGTGACAACGACGCTGGAAGTCTTGGCGATGTTGCGGGCCACCCCATTAGTATCGACCTTGCAGAGCCCCGCCCACTCGCCTAGCTGCTCCCTGTCGTCCACCAACACGAGCGGTACTTCGTGTTCAGAGCAGAGCGCCTTGATCAGGACCTTGTAATCCGCGTTTTCGCAGTTCTTGGCCAGGAAGCAGACCTTGGCCTTCTGTCGGTCAATGGCTCGGGCGCACTCGTTGATTCCCTTGAAGAGGCCGTCCTTGTTGCGCGCCCTCTTCATAACTTCTCGAATGGCTGAGTGAATGTCCATCTCCTCCTCGGCCTCGGCGGAGGCGTCCTTGGGTTCGACCTCAGTGTCGGACATTTCTGGCCACTCTTTATTACAGGGCGAAGAGAAGGCCTGGGAGCCGCGCTGCACTGGCCCAGTAGAGCCCTCGCCACTGCTGGCGTCACTTAGACCTCACAAACACCTAAATGAGGGCTGTCGTGCGGGTCCAGAGACTTGAACCTGACCATGTCCGGACTTTGCTCAACTGTTCCGCCAGCGAGACTCGTACAGGGGTGGACTACCAGGTCAGAAACCACCGGGGACTCAGGCGTCTGCAAGCAGATGTCAAGGAAAAGTGTCAGGCGCACAGCCTCTCTCCACCCCAGCCTTTCAAGTTAGCGCGCTTTGCCCGAGTAGGCGCGTTGGTGTTCAAGGACAAGCAAGAAGTGGAAAGGTTGCGAGAGGACCGCAGAACTCAACTCACCCACGCCAAAGTCCAGAAGCCCTGGGACCAAGTGGTCGAACTGTCTCACGGTCCCCACAATTACGTGCTGGAAAACGCCAAAGAGGCAATGCTGACCCCTCCCAAAACACTGCCGACTAAGCCGCGCGTGTCAGCGAAGTCCCTGAACCCGAGCTACGGACAAATACCTGCGTACCTGAGGAAGTATATTGCAGTGGCTGAGGAGGAGCGCAGACAGCGGAAAGAAGCGGAGGCAAACAGGTGTCCCCCAGGCATGCGGCTGCTGTCTGAGGGGGAAAGGAGTGGGCTGTACGAAGCGCTGGCCAAGGAAAGACAAGTCACAGTACTAGCACTCAACCGGATTCCTCTAGGCGCTTCAGCGCCTTCGATTCTCAAGCGAAAAAGCAGTTTGGAGCGGCGACTGGAAGAGCTGGAAAAGGCTCTACAGACGTTTTCCCAGCCTAAAGTCTTCGTAGTTGCGTAACGTCTAGCCTATGATTACTGCTAAGCTCCTTCCTTCATGAGTTCCAGTACCTGGCGGATGAGGACCTTGAACTCGTCCACACTAATACGGCCGTCCTTGTTAACATCCAGTTCTCTCAGCACTTCCCTCACGTCGCTGTCGGAAGGCTCAGGCATGCCAATGTCACGGGCCACCCCGGTCATCACTGTCTTCAGCTCGGGCTCGTCGATGAAGCCTGATCCATCCGAGTCGACCGCGTTGAAGGCAGCCAGCACGACCTCGTTCAGCTTCTGCTCGTTAGCCAGGATCGCCTCGATTTCCTGCTTAGACATTATAGAAGCGCTAATGGTCACCACAGACCTAAAAGAGAGTCCAAGTCCTTAGCTCTAAGTCCTCAGTGGACAGAAGTGGACAGGAAGGGTGGGGCGTGGAAGTGACAATGAAGCGAGCTTGCAGGGACTGGGAGCGTTGGCAGGAAGACTGCTATTTGCAAGTGGGCATTCAATATGGCCTCGTGGTTCGATTCTCTGTTTGGAGGCTGCTGCAGTCGACAAAGACCTCGGCTGGAAGAGTTGAAGACAGCAGAGTCTTCCCAGGCGGTCCGGAAGCCCGCGGTCGAGGAAGACCTCCACAGTCTACCCAGTCTCTCGGTGCTGCCTGAAGCAGCCGCAGACCCTGCCTCATACTCCCTCCCCCAATCACCCATGATTTCTTCTCCTCTGGTGCCTTCCCCTCCTCCCATCAGTCAGAAAAGCACACTCACGTCCCAGAACTCGTCCTTGGACTCAGCCTTCCTGCTGCTCAGCCAGATGAAGTGTGGAATATGTGAGGAGCGCTCAACTGGCTTCTGCATTGGCTGTCAAAAGCGCAGGTTCTGCTTTACCTGCTTCCAAAGTGTGCACAACTCAATGCATGGAGTGCACAAGTTCATCAGTTACGCGGGCACAGTGAGGCGCTTGGGCCGAGGAAAGGGGGAAGGGTAGTGGTGTACGTTTTAGTTGTAACTTTGCTGTAGGGTAGTGTGCATCAGGAAAATGCCGCTGCTGCAGTAGTCAATCTTGTGTGAGCTGCATCGAGGTCTGCCACAAGTAGGTGTGTTTCCCCGCAGCAGGATACAAGCAGTGTAATAATGGCCCTGACAGCTCCCAGCAACCTGTCAGAACTGCGCCAGGCGCTGGATATCTTGGACTTCACAGCTTCACCCACTCCCACTCTCAGCTTCGCCTCTGCACTCGGGCAGCTTCGCGAAGTCTTCTATTCCCTTTTGGTCAACTTCAGAGCTTCGTTTTTGGGGAAATTGGACACAGATCTACTGCCAATGGCGACCTTCAGAGGCTGGCGGTCTCTCCCGATGGTTTACAGCCTGTTTCAAAGCAGCGCAGGCGCACTGAGGCAGCACTGCTCCGAGCTGGAAGTACTGATGCTGGTGCGTGAGTCAGTGGCGAACTTGTGCGAGTGCGTAGTGCGGGAACTGCGACTGCTGGGCGTATCCCGCAGCGGACTGGCCTGGATCCGAGACACCTACATGATGTTGGAAGACACCGGCCGAGTGTTTCAAGGTCTGAGTTATCGCTTCATCCCGAAAGACGTAGACTTGCTACAACTCTTCTTGTTGGTGTTCTACGAGAAAATAGAACGAGACAGGATGTACCACAGTCTGCTGGAGCTAGCGAACGAGGGCACGAGACTGCTAGAGAGAGAAGTGCTGGATATGCGAGTACGTCTGGCTCACTTGGCCCAGTCCTGTCCCCAGCCCAAGCCGTTCAAGGTGCACCCGCCTGCGCTTTCACTGCCGCAGTCTCCACAAAGGCCGAAGGACTCCTCACTTCAACGAATGTCGCTGGATGATCTCGTGCAGTATATCAACAAACCCGCGGAAAGCAGAGCTGAAGTGTCCAGGACCACCACAGCCTGCACTTCCGTCTCTCCCCAGCAACACACCAAGGACGACCTTACAGAGGAACTCAGGAAGTTCAGGAAAAGACTGGAGCAAGCCCCAGGGCGCGAGTGTCGCTTGAAGCCCACCACCAGCGAAGACTGGCTGCAGCGCCTGCAGCTACGCTTGCTTTGCCCCCAGTCCTAACTTCCCTTTTAGATATGAGCACTTAGTCATCTACTTTCTTCTTTTCCGCCATGGTGAAAAAGCGAACGAGCTTAGCGGGCTTGGAGTCGTCGGGCGAGGCTGCCCGCTTGCCACTGGCCCTGTTCTCCCAATACTCCAAGTTCCTTTCCAGCTGAGTCCTGCAGTTCACAATAACTTCCTCAGACTTCAGGTACTCAGTCCAAGTTTCATACATCGGCTTGCAAATCACACTGAGGAAGGTGACCTGGCCTTTCGGTACATCTGCTGTGTCTCGGTCACAGAACATGGAAATCTCCAGTCCTCGGTTGCGCTCCAAGTCGCCCTGCTTGAAGAACTCGTCCGTCACTCGCTCCGTCCACTTGACGTGTATGTCCAAGGACTTGGCGCTGTGGGCGACATCTGCGCACTTCAGGGCGAAGGCCAGACAGAAGAACTTGTCTTCCTGCTTTTCGAAGTCTATGCCTGGCTTCCGACTGATGGATCTGAAGCGGCCCACTGAAGCGAAGTGCTTGCTCATGTCTGTTTCCAGGATCATTTCGATGATTAACTTGCGTATCACTAGAGCGTCGTCCATAGGCACATCTTCCAGTACGTTGCTGTCTCCTTGGTTCAGGATGGTGAACAGAGTGGATGCATGCATGTTTTCCAGCACACTAATGTCATTGTAAAAAATCGCCAAGTCGTCCTGGGTGACGATCAAGTAACGACTGGTAACCCCGGGGTGACTGATGTCATGACCCAGAGAAGCCAGTAGTGAGGCCAGCAGATCCAGACCACTGATCTTCTTGGCCATTTCCGAGTTGTTGATGAAGTACACTAGCGAGTGGCACACGTCTGCTGCATGGCAGGCGTTGTGGTATGGGTTGTCCTTGTACCCCTTCTCGATCTTGGTGAAGCAAGTGTTCATTACGCCTTCGTCCAGGTCGTAGTTGTTGCTCAGCTCCCACTTCACCATCAAGAAGTTGGCTACCAAGTACACACTTTGCGACACTTTCTCATACACCTTCCAGATGTCGAAGTTCCAGTTGCTGCCTATACCCTTCAGCTCTTCGTTCAAGTCATCCTGGCCGTAGTCAGGTAGACTCGCAGTGATGGGCAGGTCACGCAGGGTTTTCTTGGAGAGAAGCGTGTTTTTGCGTATGATGATGGACTTGTCCAGGTACATTTGACGCAGATATTTGGCGTTATCCTCGTCCACTTGAGGCAGTTCGACCTCTGCGTGCTCTACAAACACCCCTCGTACGATCTTGTCCCGCACTTCTTCCACCTTCCCCATCGCGTCTTTGAGTTGCGAGCGGACGTCGTTGTAGATGATGACGGTGCTGGCGTCTTTCACGATCTTGCGGATGGAGTCACAGAGATCCGCAGCCTTTTCAATTTCGCTCTTAAAGCCCTTGTCAATGGTGTCGGGAGCGAAGGGCTTTTGGTTGCCGCTGTGCGCCTGCTCCTCCTGCTGCAGCTGGTAGAAGATCTGTCTGCTCCTGTACTCCCGTTGGTAACTCAGGAAGCAGAGGAGGATGCAGAACGTACACACAATGACCATTTCCTGTAGAACCTCCAGTGCCTCATAGGTGCTGAAGCCCACTTTCACTGCGAGGTGCAGGACGACCAGCACGACACTTTGTATGAGTATTGTGACGAAGTGGTACATAGTGACAATCAAACTGGCGAACATGAAAAACATCAGTACAATGGAGTTGTTGGCGAAGAGGTGAGTCTGGTCTTCGTCGAAGTACCTGGAAAGCAGCTGCTTGTCAGTGCACACTAGGTAGCAAATGAGCAGGACGTTGAGTGCACAGAAGAGGGAGCGGATGTTGATGAGGCAGGCTCGCTTGCTCCTAGTCAAGTAAAGCACACTGTAGTAGCCCAACAGCAGCACAGCCAGAGGCACAGTCTGTACCAGTACCTGCTCCGTACTGATCTGGCCGCGCTGTTGGTACACCAGCGACACCACCAGCGTGAGCAGGAAATACCCTGTCACGAAGAAGTAGAACATAATGAGGCTGCGCAGTAAATCAGGCGAGTACTGCACCTTGTTCTGAGGATTGCAGAACAGCAGCTCGCGGTACTTCACGTCCAGTCCGCGCTTGGAGAAGGTCAGGAGGTTAATATCCGCAGGCATCTTCATGTGCTGGAACTTCGTCTTCTCCAAGAGACTATAGAGCACATCGTTGGCTTGCGACACCAGAGAGATAGGCGCTGTGCTATGGTTAGCAGCCATGCTATCAGTTTTACGAACTAGTCATCTTTCTTCGAGGCCTCCAAAACCCCTACGACCGGGTACTTCTCGGCTAGCCGAGCCGCCCAGTCCCTAGCTGCCCGCAGCAGTTCTGCATCTGTTCCCACAGGCTGATCAAGCAGACTCGGGTCCAGGGACATGCGGGCCAGCGCTACTGTCGCATCATGACCAGGGAAGGAGTCGTAGTTGCCGCCCGGGGCGTAGCTTTCTGAAGAAGTCACGTCGTAGACTTGGCCGCAAACAGCGAGGTAGCGAGTGGCTGAGGACTTGTCGAATTGGTGCAACTGAGAGAGGGAAAAGGACTTGGGACCCCTGAGGCGAGGAGGCCCTACAAGTCGCTGGATGTTGGACTTCAGGTAGAAATAGGCCACTAGGAGGAAGATCAACAGAGCTATGCCCACGCCTACATCCATTTAATTACGAACGACACTCAAACTCACCTGGCAGAAGTCTTCCAAGCTCCATCCCTATGTCTCGAGCAGGGCCAGACGGGGCAGCGCCAGGGAATCATGCAGAGTCTCGCCCGGGCGGGTCTTAAGACCCATCTGAGCCTCAGATCCTTAGGCCCCGGGGCCTCTGCTTCCCAGTGCTGCTGACATGGTTGCTGTCCCTCGCTCCTAGTAGCATATGGCCAGGTCCGCTGACTGCCAATATAAGCCATCAAAATGGTGAAGAAGCAGGCGAGTAAGAAGGGCGGAGCTGCTGCAGAGCAGGAAAACCCTCTATTCGCCAAGCGCACCCGCAACTTCCGTATTGGTGGCGACATCCAGCCCAAGCGCGACCTCTACCGCTTCGTCCGCTGGCCCGAATACATCCAGCTGCAGCGCAAGAAGCGCATCCTCATGATGCGACTAAAGACCCCGCCTCCCATTGCCCAGTTCACCAACACTATTGACAAGAGCCAAACCACTGCGCTCTTCCGTCTGCTCAACAAGTACAAGCCCGAATCCAAGGCCGCCAAGAAGGAGCGCCTGCACAAGGCTGCAGCAGGTGAGGAGGAGGCCAAGAAGCCAAAGACCGCTGTGCTCAAGTACGGCCTCAAGAACGTCACAGGACTCGTGGAAAACGCCAAGGCCAAACTTGTGGTCATTGCCTTCGATGTGGACCCTATTGAGTTGGTGGTGTGGCTGCCTACTCTGTGCAAGGACAAGGACGTGTCCTACTGCATAGTGAAGGGCAAGAGCAAGTTGGGCAAGCTGGTGGGCAAGAAGACCTGCACGGCTGTAGCAATCACAGAGGTACGCAAGGAGGACGTGATGGAGCTGGAGCTCCTCACCAAGGCCTTCAGGTCCCAGTTCAACGACAACAAGGACGCCCGCAAGACCTGGGGCGGCGGCCTGCTCGGGCCCAAGAGTCAGCGCAAGCTGGAGAAGAGGGAGCAGCTCGTTGCGGCGGAGAAGGCCAAGAAGGCAGGCTTCTAAGATAGGCTGCACAGATGGACTTCTTAAGCCTGGCTAGGAGGCCTGTGTAGGCATGCTCTCCTTTCCACCAGACTTCTAGCGTCTCTGAGCACTCTTTCAGCAGTGGCGACCTTGCTTATCAGTGCACGCATCAGCTCTCCAATGTCTGTGCGAGCAGGAACTGAGCTGCTAGCGACTGAATCCATCGGATAGGACTTGCCCTCCTTTTTCCTTTTCATCGAATAAAACCTGTTTTTCACCGAATTATCGCACCTCCCCGGAATCAACAGCGAAATGTGTGCCCACTTCGGCCCCACTCGGTGGTACTCCCTGAAGAGCACCTCGTCCTCCTGAGCAGTCCAGCCTTCCTTCCTTAGCGCTGGATCCAAGTTATGGTTCCACCGCTCTCTGCACTGCTTGCCACTGCGTCCCGACACTAACTTCGCACACCTCGCCCAGCCGTTCTTCCCACGCTCCTCCACCCACTTCAATATCAACTGGTCCTCCTCCGCACTCCACGCGCCCTTCACTATGCCGGGCATTAGCCTCTTCGTCCAGCGGTGTAGACATTGAATAGGAGAGCGCTGGGTCATGCGCTCGGCTATGATTTTCCAGCGCTTGTCGCCCAACTCACTGACAAGACTGCGCAAAGCGGAGTCCTCCTCAGCGGTCCATTTCCGGTACGTTCGCTCAGCTTTCTCTTCTGACATCATTATATGTAAAGGCAAAATGAAATGTCTTCTCCTTGCTGTTTGTTGACCTTCCAGCTTCCAGTTAGTGTTTGTTTCTATGTCTATGCAGTCTGTTCTCTATGAGATATACAAAAGCAAGTTTGATATTAATCAGGTGTTTTCACCATATCTGCCTACGTCACCTCTATACTGTATGTCAGCTGTGAGAGCTCTGATAGAGTGTTTCAAGTACCTGGCGGCCAAGGAACTGCTATTGAGCACTGAAGGCACCTGCCAGCTATGGAGAACTGTGGCCAATCAAGCTGAAGTGCTATATGCAATTTTAAATGCTGAGGGAATCGATGTGACTTCGCATCTGTTTTCTCAGTTCCCAACTGTGCAAGTGGCCTTTGTGGAAGTGCTGAAGCGACATAAATGTCTGTACACAGTGCAGACTCGGAACATAGTGGGGAACTACTGCAAGTCTGTTCTGCTCAAAGTCAACACTCTTTCAGGCAAAGTCACCCCCGAAGTGACTCTGGACCGCCACTACAGTCTGCTGCAGCTCCACTGCAACCTGCTTTTCCTATGCGGAGGCCACAACGAGGTCACCTGCTCCAGCGCTGCCTTCCTCTACGACCCTGGCAACAAGGCTATGAAGCGTCTCCCCAACATGCGTATTGGAAGGACCAATTGTTCCCTTGTCGAACACAACGACTACATTTACGTGTTTGGAGGCTCCAAAGGCTATGAGAATTTGACATCTGCGGACAGACTCAGTCTTGCCAGGGCCGAGTGGGAGGCTTTGCCGGACCTACCCTGTCCTGTGTACCAGTACAGCCCAGTCTCTTGCGGGCAGGAAATCTTCATCCTTGCTGAAAACCCGTGGAGAGGTGTAATTGTCTATAGTGAGACTGAGGGCAAATACAGCAAACGCGCTACTTTGAGACCTGACTTTGACATGATGGAGACGGACCTGGTGACATTTTGCAGGGGAAAGCAGTGGTTTTTAGTATCGAAAGGAGCAGTGCTGATTATTGATTTGGCTAGTCCGGGCCTGGAGCAGACTACAGGGACTGCACCTCCCTTCATGCCGATATCCGGGACCATTGAAGGCAAGGACCAGGCCTTGTTGCTGGGGAAAATCGAGGGAAAGGATGCAGTGCTCAGTCTGACTTCAGAGTCTACTTCCATCCAGTGTTGTATTGTTGCTAGTCTAAGTCTCAGGAGCTGCTTCTAACCTGCAATGCTGTTATTTAGAGGCTGTGTGCGAATGGCCTCTCTTCGTCCCAACACTCTCGCAGTCAAGCGGCTGCGTCCCTCCGCAACCCTGCCCACTCGCGGGTCAGCAGAAGCAGCAGGCCTGGACCTGTACAGCTGCGACCCTGTGGAAATCCCAGCAGGCGGCAGATCTCTCGTCAAAACAGGAATCGCTATTAGTCTCCCACCTGGGTACTACGGCCGTGTAGCCCCAAGGAGCGGCCTGGCTGTGAAGAACGGAATTGACGTGGGTGCGGGCGTGATAGACTCGGACTACCGAGGGGAAGTGGGTGTGCTGCTGTTCAACTTCGGGGCTGAGGTGTTCAGAGCGGAGGCAGGAAGTCGCGTGGCTCAGTTGCTCGTGGAGCCGGTGGTGCTGGTGCAGCCTGTGGAAGTGGAAGACCTAGATGATACGCAGAGAGGCGCTGGGGGCTTCGGGTCGACGGGGTAGTAAATAGGGCGTTAGCTACTTTCCTCGTCTGAGAAGCCAAAGAAGTGGTGCTCTTGCTGAATGGGTTCAGTGTTGAGGAAAGCCTTGACGCCTTCCGGGTCCCGCTCCAGCAGTTTGGAAAGCAGACTCGGCTTGTCCGTCATCAGAGGCCGCAGCCAGTCTGAGTCTCTGCCTGGGTGAAACAGACACTTGGTGTAGTGGGTGTGCACGTCTGCACTGGCGCCCACCCAGTTGCAGCCCTTGTGTTCGCACTTTACCTCCAATTCATCCACCAAGTTGCTGGCCAGAAGGTCTCGGGAGAGCCGCTTCACACTGAATTTCTTGCGGCACTGGGGACAAGTCGGATGCTCGGCCGCCCACTGCGTAATGCAAGCCAAACAAAAGATGTGCTGGCAGGGGAGCCGCTGCGGGTCGGCGAAGACTTCAGTGCAAATGGCGCAGTGGAGATGCTTCGATATGGAGTCAGGGCTGACGAAGGAGCGAGTGGAGGCCATTCAATGATTATCGCTGCAGACGAGGCGGAAAGGCCTCTACAATTGCAATATGGAAAAAAGCGATTTGTGTAAAGTTCTGCTAAATTCGAGAATTAGGGTTGGGGAGGGACAGACATTCTTCTAACTTCGATGTTCTCACACAGACTTTTTTAAATTCCCAATAGCGCCAGTGTCCTTTTCTTCTTCTCCCACACTTTCTCCCAATAATGGGCTGTGGAGTTTCTCGGTACGAGCGACAGATGGCTACAACAGCAAAGCGCCGTCCTTCTCTCAGCCCTTCAGTCGCCAGTTCCCCACTGATAAGCAAGTGTACCGTCCACACAGTCACTCTGCAAGAACTACGCCTCACTGCCAAGCTGTTCCGAGACCTCTCCAGTCGCAGTGGCGGGGACACAATTGACAAGACTACATTTCTGCAGTTCTTCCAACTTCCGGTTGGTCCTAGACAGGGCATGTGGGGCGAACGACTGTTCGACAAGTTCGATAGGTACAAGTCAGGCCGCATTGACTATGACCAGTTCACGATGGGGCTGAGTGTGTGCATCAAGGGCAGTGAGGAAGAGAAGCTGAGGCTGCTGTTTTCCCTATATGACTTGAGTGGAGACGGCTCCATTGACAAGAGAGAATTGTTGATGATGGTGCACAGCACCTACAGGTACACTCTGCGCAACTCTGACAACACAGACATCAGCATTGATCCTCCTGAACAAGTGAGGTCGAACTCGCCTCTCGGTAAAAAGCGCTCCCACAAGCAACCTGAACGTCATGCCAGTGCAGCTCTAATCCACCGTGATGAATCAATGCTGCCTGCCAATATTGAAATGTTGGTGGAGGGCATTATGAAGGAACTGCATGCAGCTGATGACCGACTCGGCTTCGAACAGTTCGAGAAGTTCGTTGCAGAGCACCCGAGAATCATGGAAGTGTTCGACTGCGCGTTTCACCAAGAAATCTGGACGAGCAGGACAATGGACCAAAGTGTGAGAGTCATCAGTGCGCCTGCCTTGTGCTTTTGCGGCAGAAAGCCCGCTGACGAGTCTCTGTACGGCCCCCAGTTCAGCTTGGAGCCTCCCACTGTCAGTCTCAGTGAAGCCAAGTCGGGCTGGCTCATGGAAAAGACTCGCTCTGCGGATTACAAGAAAGTGTATGCGGTTTTGCGCAGTAGCACTCTGCTGCTGTACCCCTCACCCGCTGCCGCACTGGCCAGCAAAGTGGTCTTCCTCGAGGGCTGCTTCATCGACTCACTCTCCGAGTTTTCGCAAGGCAAGGACCACGGCTTTGCCCTCACTCACCAGTATGAAGGGTTCAAGCCGATGAGTTTCTGGACAAGTTCGAAGAAGGAGAGGGATAATTGGGTGATGAAACTGCAGGTGGCGGCTAAGTCCAGACGTCTGGAAGACTTCTACGAGGTCTTGGAAAGACTCGGGTCGGGCAAGTTCTCTGATGTTTACTTGGCTAAGGAGCGCATTACGGACTTCAAATGGGCCGTCAAGATAATTGACAAAACCCGGCTTAATGATGCTGAAAAGGAACTGCTGCGCTCTGAAATCGCCATATTAAAGCTGCTGAACCACCCCAACGTAGTGGAAATGAAGGAAGTGTTCGAGGACAAAATCAAGATGTACGTCGTGCTGGAGCTCGCAGAAGGCGGGGAACTCTTCGAACGCATCCGACAAAAGCGAGTGTTTTCGGAGTACATGGCCTACCACGTCACCAAACAACTCCTCGAAACCATCAAATACCTACACGAAATGGGCATTGTTCACCGCGACATCAAGCCTGAAAACATCCTTCTCAGCGACAACTCCGACCTGCCGACCATCAAGTTGGCAGACTTCGGGCTGTCCAAGTTGGTGGCGCCAGACGACACACTGGACGTACCCTGCGGCACTCTGGGCTACGTGGCTCCTGAAGTGCTGATGATGCGTAGATATGGGAAGGAGGTGGACATGTGGAGCATTGGAGTGGTGCTGTACTTGATGGTCAGGGGCAGACTGCCGTTTGACAGTAAGGACAAGCAGACGCTCATTGAAAAGACTATAGAGGCGAAACTGGACCTCACGGGTGAATATTGGACTAGGCTGACGACTCAGGGGAGGGATTTCTTGGGAAAACTGCTATTCAAGGATGGGTCTATTCGACTTTCCTCAAATCAAGCGCTCACTCACAGTTGGATCCGCAACGGAGAAATCGTAATTCCTCGTAAAATAAACCGACAAGCCATTCAAGAAGACCTCATGAAGACCACACTCACTAGCGTCAAAATCCCAGCGAAAATGTATGACGAAAGGACCAAGGCCTCCACCATCACACCCGGCAATGACACGGAACTCAGACTCATTTACACGACTCCGGATATCACTGAAGATATGAAAATCGAAAGGAAAGGCGCAGAACACCGCATTCAACTAGGGTAGTGTATTGCCATGCTGTACAAGGCGTTATTACACACCTCAAGAATTGCGCTTGTTCACTTTCTTCAGCTTCATACTGTCCATAGCTCTCATCTGATGATAGCCCAGGCGCAGCTTCTGGTCCACCAGTTCCTTCTTCACCCGCTTCACTTCTTGCTTGATGTTGAGGGCCTCGTACGTTTCTCTGCGTTTGGAAGTGCGGATGGGGTGGGGACTGAAGGGTTGCAGATTCGGTAGGATTCTGTTGCTAGTTGCAGCGGGCGTGGGAGACACAGGAGCGGACTTAAAGGTCTGTAGCGAGGGAGTTGACCCCTCCAAAAGGCGCCTATTGGTATGGTGTGGACTGTAAATCTTCCCGAAGCAGTTCAAAACATAGTCATTGACCTGCTTCCTCCACATGCTGGGAGCCTGCTTCCTGCTTTCCTCTGCGCCTGCGACCTTCATCCGCTGCGAAGGTCTGCCCTTGTGGTCAGGCGGCACAGCGCCGAAGTCCCTAGTGAACTTCGCAATAATTCTCTGCACGTTGTGAGTGGCCATTTGCTCCCTCGTCAGAAAGAAGTGCGGCTTCTTGCGATCTGAGTCAGATCCGTCTTTGTACTTATTGCTCATTAGCTTGCTGTAATACAGCCAGTCCGCCTCTTCGCGAGATATAGCTTCCTTCTGGTCCTGGAAGGTGATGAGTGCCCTGCCCTCTGTGTAGCGGTCTTCCTGTGTGAAGAGTTTGGGCGAAAGCCGAGGGTCAGAGCGCAAGCGATGGTGCGCCAGTACAAACTTGTCCTTGGTATTTACCAAGTGTCCCCACACTCCCTCCGTCCCTCTCTTCAACGTGTCCAAATTCACCAGCAGTTGATTCAAGTCCGGCATAGACTCTGTCTTCCTGCCCATATTAGTGCGTATCTCTATCGACATCTGCAGGTACTAGGTCACTTAGGGGCAGGGACGTGGCTAGGCCGGGCCGGCTTCTTGCGCTCCACACTCACAGCCTTACAGAACTTGGGAGTGAGGTTGCTGGACTTGCCAGTCTTTTCTCGACTCAACACAGGCCTGTACTTCTCCACTGCCAGTTGGGACTGGAAGTTCGTGCCCACTAGGACGTGTCTCCGGGTCTGTTTGTTCCTCCAGGCCAGTCGCTTTTCCTTCACTGGAGTTTCCTGCTTGGTCTGCGACTCTGGAGCAGGCGAAGCGTCAAGGAAGGAGAAGGACGGCTCGGGAGAGAAGTGCACAGGACGCTGCGGCGACCCATGGTGGCTGCGGAAGGGCGGCAGTTCCTCCGCAATTTCCCTCAACTTGTGACTCAGGTTTTCTGTGCGGTTTTTCGGAGTCAGGTCCTCGAACTGCTCACTGTCCTCCTCCACCTTCAAATCCAGCATTTTCTCCTTATAAAGTGCCAGCGTCTTTTCCAGCTTTTCTATGAACTTGTCTTTTAGCTGGATTTTAGTCTGGAGCTGTCTCACACTTTCCTCACAACTACTTTCCCTCATCTTCGCGTTTTCCTCCACCACTCGATCATACGCAGCCAGCAGGCGACTATACTTGGACCCGATGATTTCCACCTTGCTGGACACGTAGTTGCTCAGATGCCTCAAATCAGTGTCTCCCAGGGTCTGCTCCTCTGCCCGGTTCAGCACAGTGTCTACAAATTCGGAGATGTTGCGGAACTCCGCCTCAAGAGAGTCGCATTTTTGAATGGACTTCTTAAGTTCCTTGGTGAGGCGTGTTTTTGCTTTGTCCAGGTCTACTAAGTCACTCGTGCAGTGTTGGATTTCCGCCCTTAACTCCTGATTTTGCCGTTCATATCGCTTGCAAGCGTTCGCTAAATGCTCGATTTCTCGCTTCAGCGCAGGGACCAGCATCAACTCTTCCATTTGAGGAGTCATCGTGGCTTTGTCGAGATTGGCAGTGGCTTGGGTGGTCTTCAGGGCAGCGATTTCGAGCTGTTGGCGACTCACAAGTGCCTTTAACTCGCAGAGAACTGCTTCGGGAGCACTGCTGGGCCCGACAGTGGGCTCTTTTTCCAGACTTAGAGGCGAGCACACTTCAAACACAATGACGTTTTCACTCGTAGGTTTGAAGTTAATGAAGTCTTCAGAAAGTCCCCTCGGCCCGTGGTCTCCTCTCGGCGCAGGCTGCGAACCGTCCTCACTATCCGGCATTGAGTTTCTGTGCGAGGACAGCGACCCTGCAGGGTAAAAGAGATCGGTGGCAGCGGAACTGCTATCCAAGGACAGGTCCAGCGTCAAGCCCAGTCGAGGCAAAGTCTGTTGGCAGTCTCTTTTCATCCCTGTGTCCATCATTTTAAAGTTGTCTGGCTAGTTCTCAGGCCTGGGACCTAGTTGTAATAATATGCTGCTGACTCGGAGTTTAGTGGCACTCACACTGTCAGTGCTTGCGTTGTATGCAACGAAGGCAAGGCAGGAGAGCCTGGCGAAGCTGTACTTGGAGCCGAGGGACCGCAGGACTAAGGACAGGACTAGTGCTAAGTGATAGCATAGGCAAAAGCTCACACACTGGGCGAAGATTAGTCATAGCACAGGCTATTTGGCCGAAAAAGTCCCTAAGTCTTCTCCCAGTTCCGCCAGCAAGCCACTCAACTCCACAGCCAGCGCTTCCAAGTGGTCCAGTTTCGAGCCCTGCTGTCTACTCCTGTAGGAAGCCTGTGTGGCTAGCGAAGCATGTGTGAGTGAAGCAGACCTCTGCATCTGTCCCTTCACCTTCAAACTCACTCGGGCAGACACGAGGCTGGAGGGAGGACTGCAGGCAGTGGAGTTGGGACTGAGGGAGTTTTTGCTGGCAGAGGTGCGGGGCAGCTTAGGGGAGACTGGGGCGGAGAGGTGCTGGACTGCGCCTTTGTTGCTCAGGGAATTCAGGTGCTTTTGGTAGAGTCTGCGACGACTAGGTGGAAGGACTGCTTTGGCGAAGTTGCGTTGCAGGGCGGCTACAATCAGTGCCACTTCTTTCAAGTCCTCAGCAGGCGTTTCCCTGACGTCCACCACTAGCAAGTGCTCATTTGACCTGAGGACACTCCAAATGGCCTTCAGTGCCTCCGCCCCCACTTTGTTCCTCCGCAAATCCAACGCCCTCACCCAGCAGTCCAGACCCAGCGCCCTGCACAGTTCAAACACTGCGAAGTCGTCCAACTGGTTGTTCGCCAGACACACCTCTTGCAGGAAGTTCCCTTCCTCGGAACTCAGGTCACCACCTCGCAAACTGCTTCTCCATATCGACTCGTCTTTGTGTAGACTGTGCAGGCTGATTATGCGAGCGAGGTGGAAGCCTGACTTGTTGCCGAGGGAGTTGTTGGACAGGTCTAATTTTCGCAGATGCACACAGCGCTCTATTGCAGGACTGAGAATCGCGATTTCCTCGTCTCTGATTCGGCAGTAATTGAGCGACAAATACTCCAAGGAGCGGTTCGCCTTGAGGCCTCTGGAAAGCCATTTCCAGCCCTCTGCAGGGACCTTGAGTCCCACAAGTCTCAGGTCCGTAATCATCTGATTGAGGGCCAAGTTGCTCCCCAAAGACTTGAAAAGCGGCAGAATCAGTTCCTGTCTGCGACTGAGTCGAATGGTGCCAGGGTCAATGTGCTGCATTGTCGCTGACTTTTCCCAAGGGTTCGGTCTCTCCTTAGCCCGCAGGATAGCCAAATGGTCGTTTGGTGGCATCGCTCCTCCAGGCTCTAATTTGACCATCGACACATTGGGCGAAATCGCCTGAGATGCGAACATTTTGCCGAATATCTGTATGCGCACCAGTGCAGCTGCAACCGACAGAACCGCTATGAGAGCTGTGCAGTCCTTGGGCCGGAGGCGGTCCAAACACTGGTCTACTTGGCAGCGGCGGAAACTACAGTAAAAGGTACGAGGACAGCAGTTGCTGGTTGCAAGGGACTTGGTGGTCTGTGCAGTACTGCGCATAGACTTGAGAACTGTCGAGAAAGGCATCGTTAGAGGGTAGTTCTGGCTGGGAAAGGTGACGGCGAGTACGTCGAGTGGACATTTATTACCAAACTAGCAGCAGTTAAGTCCGCTGCACCTGTACAGCAGGACATTCCTTCCCTAGTAATTAAAAAGTTAAGTCTACCCCTGGTCCATGCAGAACTTCTGCAGCCACAGTGCAAACTGGCCGAGTTGTCTGGGCTCCAAGAGCGGCTGCAAGTCTGCAAATATCGAATTTAGCGATTTCGCGTGCTGCACAATGTTCTCCACCATCTCCTTCAAGTCCCGGAAAGTCTCCATCACCCCCACTTTCTCCCTACTGAACATCCGCTGGTAGTCACAGAACTTGGCGATTTGCTGAGCCGTAAGCGAGGTGTTTCTGACCAAATCCACCCAATTCGGAGGACTGGGCTGCCTGCAGAAGGTGTCCTCGCCACACACCCACAGACAGAACTTGACATGCATAGGAATCATCATGTCCATAGTTTGGCGGAAAGTCTTGGTCAGCGAGTCTATACGGTTGGTGCCGTTTGCACCCACTATGGTTTGGAACTCCCCTACCAAAGCGTCAATGTCTGTATCAGAAGTCGTGGGGTCGGAAAGAGCGGTGGAGAGGCGGTAGCACAGGGCGACCGTGCTGGACTTCATGGTTTGGTCAGAGTAGTCGGGTGCAGTTAGTTCCGAGGATATTCGCAAGCGGTTTACCTCTGCTGTGAGTTCGGCGACTCGGCTTTCTAGTAATTGCACCTTTTCCTTTCTCCTTCTGCGAGAGTCTCGAGCGGATTCGCGGTTCTTCGCTAGACGTTTGACGCGTTTGTCGTCGTCTGAAAGGTCTTCTGCAGCCTCGCTGTCGCTAGAAGCCTCCATCGCCGTGGCGTCTGTCTGAGTAAGTGCGAGTTCCCATTCCATTCCTTCCTTATTACTACAAGTGTGTGGAATATGGCTAGCGCAGACAGGCAGCGGCTTCCTGCCTCGGGGAACTGCCAGTTCACTGGGACGATGGAGTGAGTGTGAAACACACTCGCAAGGTTGAGGGTTCTCATCTGTGTAGACATTAAGGGAAGCTAAGCAGGCTCATTCGCCCAGTTTGCGATAGGAAATGGAGACAGTAAAGTCACTTAAGGAGCTGAATTCTCTATGAGTCAAGTTGATGTAGCTGTCAACTCGTCTGCGCAATCCAGTGCTTGCAGTGCCTTTCCCTTACCTTAAAGCCGCAAAGTGGATAAGTGTATTTTCATCGCATAACGAACAGTCTGCTGGTTGCAGGCAAAGCCAGCATTCCACTATCAGATAATTCCTTCTTTCAGCTGACTCAATGTTGTTTTTCCTCGCACCTGACAGCTGCACATGCATTGGACAGCTAGAGTGAACTCCAACAATCAGTAGTAGCCGCGCCCATTCCTCATCCAGCCCTAGCATTTAGAGTGGTTTCCAAAGACAATGCAGGGATGGACGTGGAGGCCAGACAGCGCCTACCGCAGCCTCCCAGTCCTGGTAGATAAAAAATGCTGGGCAGACTGCTACGACAGTCCCGTTTTCTCAGCCGCTCGTTTTCAGGGGGTGACGACCCGTTCCTCGTGCACCTGCACGCTCAGCCAGACAAGTACCCGCAGTACGCACACCTCCACTGGCACACTGTGGACCCTCTGGAGGTCGGCAAGTACGCCAAGCTCCGCAGCAAGGAGCATTTCGGCAGCCATGTGACAGACGACCCTGAGCCGACTGACTGGATCCCTGCTTCTGATACCTCCACTAAGCTGACCTACTACCAGCGCAACTTCCTTTACAGTCTCGTCCTGCGCCTCAGTCGCGAAACCTTCGATACTCTGCAGGACACTCCTGACATGGAGCATGAAGAAGAGCACTCCATGTGGCATGGAATAGATAACGAAGTGCTGAGCGCTATCAAGCCCAAGCAGATGGAGGAAGCGTTGACTTTCGTGCAGAAGCTGCTCGGGGAGTACAAGGCCGCGGGAGTGCCAGTGACCAGGGAGAAGATGGCGGAGCACGTGCACCTCTTCATCATGTCCAAACTGACTCCGCACCAGACCAGCCACCTGGACCACGCTATCACCGCCTACTTGAACAAGGTCGGAATCAGGAACTTCATGAACGACGACTAAACCTAGCTCTCCTTCGATTGCTCCCTATAGGCACAGTTAAGACTTAGCGATCGGCGCTTTGACCACTAGGAAGTAGTCTATGACTTCCTCAGTGACTGCACTCACTTGCTCCACTCTTAGCAGTCTTTCCTCTGCGTGCACTCGCGTGTAGCTCAGTTCGTCCGTCCGAAACACGCTGTAGGCCTGCGGAGTCGCACTGCTGGGAGCCACATCCTGTTCCAAACAGCTCCCTGCAATGCCCGAAACCACGTAAATGGGCGCCACAGGGTTGACATAGAGGTGGGAAGCTGCAATTCGGCTGCTTTGTGGAGTGGAGTGGAACACAGGCTGTGTACGTTCGTAGTTGTGCAAGTGTCCGTGGAAGTGCACATCCAAGCCAGCCTCCACCAGCAAGTCCTCGTAAAAGGCTCTGCGGATCTCCGCATCCACAATGCAGTTCTGGTACTCCCCCAAGTCCTCCCAGTCCACCGAGCAGTACAAAGGCTCGTGCGACATCGCGACCACCCAGGGCTGTTTGTCTCTATTCCGCTGCGCTTCCTGCAAGTCAGCCGTCAGCCAGGCTATTTGCGCCTCGTCCGGGCAATAGGGATGTCTGCAGGCGGTTTCTGAACTGTAGACGACTACATGCACAGGACCGACATTAAAAGAGTAATAAAACCCGTCAGTATCTCCAGGCATATCGAACAAGTTTCTATAGTGAGTGTAGTTTTGGTAGCGCTCGTGGTTGCCTACAGCTGTCATGTAGGGCACATAGGCTGCAATTCCCTCGATATCGGAGAAAAATTCATCTCCTCGTCTGCCGTTGTCTGTGTTCAGGTTGTAGGCGAAGTCGCCGATGTGCAGGAAAAAGTCAAATTGCAGGCTGCGAGCGGCTTTTCGAAGAGAGTGCAAAGTGGGGTCTGATAGACTTGAGCAGGTGCCAAAGTCTCCGAACACAATAAAATCAGCGGAAGACTGCAGAGGTGCAGAGCCGTATTCCACCTTTGAACCTTTAAAATTGTAAAGCTGAGACCAGGTTCCGTCCTCATCGCTTCCCACTCTATAGGAATACTGCTGGTCGGGAGTTAAGGCTGTAATTTCCACTTTATGAAGAAACCTAGGTAGAGGCGGTTCTCCGGTTTCTTCCTCGTCGTTGAAGACATAGGCAGTCTGAGTGCCTGTGAGTATGTGGCAGACATGGGAAGTGCACAACTGCAAGTGGGAGGAAGTTGGGAGTGTTGTCACCCACACCGCTTTGAGACTGTGGGGAGAGTCGCTGTAGGACAGGTGAATTTGCTGGTAAAGTGACTGGCCCAGACAGTGAACCGTCAGCATGAAAACCCACATTATAGTACATACGCCAACTCCGCGTCACAAGTACTAAAAATACATTAACTTTCCCTAGTGTCTGATGGTCGTCGAGGTATTGCCCCTGCAGGCCAGCACTCCCTCCAGCGTCAGTCTCGTCGCTGACACTCTGCGTCTGCAGTTAACGAACCCAGACGGTATCCTCTGCCTCGATAGCGGTGCTGTTATCTTCCCCACGTCCCCTAGCGTCCTTCTCAAGTCTAAACCCGGGGAAGCCCTTCTTCGTCTCTCAGTCCCGGGCCTCGTTTTCTGCCTGTTTCCCTCGCTTTTTATCCTTAGCCTTGCATGAGTTCCAGGCCTGGCCAAGTCCTCTCCAGCTTCCTTCCGCTGGGAAAACTCTTCTGCGAAGGAAGAAGTGAGGTCAGATAGGTCGGGTCTTCGAGGCTTGCTCTGCATTAAATAGACGTGGCGCAGGGTGAGAAGTCGCCCAGTGCGAAGTAGGTGTTGTACCTGGGAGGCGGGGGAGGCAGAAAAGGTCTTGGAGCTGTCTAAGGACTGTCGCATATATGGGGTCGTTAGGAGGGACTACGCTTACTACTCACAGGGATTCTTGGGACTTTGCACCCATGAAATCTGCAATGGTTCGTGGAATACCCCTTCGACAGCAGAAAGCTGCAGTACTCGCACGCCCCCAAATTCCCCTTCTGCACCATCAATCCCCCACAGAAGCCTCTGGGAGAAAGCGGCAATCGCTGTGCTTTAGGCGTCAGAGACCTCACTTTGGCCTTGAGACTCTGCAGTTCTTGGTCGAAGCAGGCTTCCTCAGAGGCTTGCGCTTGGATTTGCGCACTGAGATTGGTCGATTGCGACCTGAATGGAAGTTACTGGAGTCGCTCGAGTTCTCCACGTACATCACTGGAAACAGAAGGCAGCACTTCTTCTGTGGACTTGGCTGATAGTTGCTGGCTATCCAGTGTCTTTCTCTCAGAAAGGCCGTAGTAGTCCACAGGAGTCTCAATCGGGATGCTCGTCTGACGAGGGTAAATTTGAGGTGTAGGGACGATGTCCCAGCTTCTCTGTCTTCTCGCAGGGTCGAGACCAGGGGAAGAAAGCAACGAATCGCCCACAGACCGTAGACATCTTTCAGTGGCTGACTCAGAGCTTGCCTGCGCTGCAGGTTTGCCCTTTAGCCCATCCAAGAGTCGACTGGTACTGCTCTGCGCCTTTGCCTTTTTCTTGATTGTGCGTGTCCGCTTGCGTCCAGGGGAAGTCGCGGCCGGCTTGAGTGCAGATTGGTGGAGAGAAGTAGCGGAATTGCAGTTCGCGGCTGAGCACCTGCGGAAGGCAGCGCTAGACCGGACACCTGTTTGTCCACAGCTTTTCTTTAGTTTGTGCATTACAAAGCGGCTAGTCCTGGACTTCGACTGCTCTTTAGTGGGAAGTAGACACGATATAGAGGAGAGCGAAGGTCTCAGGTGGAAGTGAGTTTTCTATTTTAGTGGGTCAAGTCTCGCAGTGTCCTGGCCTAGTAGGAGTTAAGCCCTGCTTCCTCCCTGTTCCCAGTCCCAGCCATATCACTCTACACTTACCTGAAGATCTGTAGACAAAGCCCATGGCCCAGCAGGGTCTGCAAGGGACTCCGCAGCCTAGACCGCTAAACAGCCTTATGCCGTCTGATAGTGTCTATGGACTTATAATATGAATTTGGCTGAGAATGCGAGTCAGAGCCGCGAGCCACAAGTGCAGGAATGGGTGCAGAGTCTGATTCTGCTGCCAGACGAACACCTCCTCAGCTACTTCTCACAGTGGACTGGCTGGACTCTCAATCCTCTCTCGGACCTCACGCAGGTTAAACCGATCCTTGTGAGGATGGAGCAATTGCTTAGGTCTGAATTGGCAGAGGACCGGCTGGACTCGGTGAGTGCGCTGCTAGTGGCTCTGCGTAAGCTGCAGCAAGCGGCTGGTAGCAGGAACATGCACTTCATGTCAGAAGCCCTAGGCGAGGTCTTAGACCTGGACAACTGGGACCTAGTGCTGCAGGCTCTCGCCCTGCTCCAAGCCAGTCCTCTGCGCTCCTACCGTCTCTTCCGTCCCCAGCGGTCGCAAGAACTCAGCCTCCTGGCCTACAAGCTCTACACGCTGGCTATGGGCGCCAACGTCAACAACAACCACACGTTCACTTTCCAAGAAATGCACGCTGCGGAGTTCACAGCGGACTTCACCTGCTTCACTTATCGGCTGGGAGACCAGGCTGTGCAGTTGTCTACGGAGGACGCGGTGGCGGATTTGAAGCCGGAGTTGCTGTATGCGCTCAGATGTAGACGCAGATTGGCGAAAACGAGAACTCGCAAGGAAGCTATGCTGGCGCAACTACTCAGCGTGTCGGCCTTACTCAAGACGCAAGACGCCCAATACGTGCAAGAACTGTGGAAGAGCTACCCCGAGCTTTGGCTGCTTCCCAGCCTCGTTTCCCTGCTTCGAGACGCTTCCCTGACGCCAGTTTTCCACAAGCAAATTCTCGAAGTCATGCGAGCAATGCTTCTCTCCGCAGACATCGCGTCGGAGTCCTCTCGAGAACGAGAAGTGGCTAATAGCCTGCAAAGCGCACTAGCTCCTGCTCAGACTCACGGCCTGCTGCAAACCCTACTGAGAGACGTTATCACTGGCTCGCCGGGACTGCTGCCCCTGTTCACCTGTGGAGATCAAACCTTCCTCAAGTCGACTCTCTCACTTGTTGAGGCAATTGCTGTGCTCAAACACCGCAGTGACAATGCGCATATTCCCGGGCTCGTTTCCCTCCTTTTGCAAATGCTAGTCAAGCCACCCCTCACCTCCACCCTCAAGTTCAAGCCGCAGCGCCTCGCCAAGGCCAGCCAAGTCCTGTGCATCCTCATCCAACACTCTATTGTCATGTTCAAAGAGCTAGACGGCCTGCAAGTCACTTTAGACCTGCTACTGCTGCATATAACTGCCGCTATAGAGGACAAAGCCAGCAATTCCGGCCGATTGGACCTAATCCACGCTCTTTTCCAGCTCATTGAAACTGCGCTGAAGTGTTGGGACCAGCAGCCGGGCATGATTAACAACCAAATCAGCAAAATCGCCACAAGTCCGCTGATTGCCTATATGCAGACGCTCTTTTCTGATCGGAATTACGACCTTTTCGACCCTTGCATCAGTCTACTTTCGCTGATGATCGATGAACAGCCCGCTTTACCAGGCGATTTGGCACAAAAAGGCCTTTTGTTGGTACTATTTCAGGCTATGGAGCAGTATAACAGGCCGAATCCTGCACTAATTCAGACCTTTTCGAGGTTTCTGTGGAAAGTGTCGGTGCATAGAGACGGAATCAGCCTGTTGGAAAGCTCGAATGTGGTGGACTGCATCCTAAACACACTGAGGAGTCTGGAAGTGGGGGGCAGTCGCAGTGAATCCACGCAGGAAATCGCTTCGAATTTGAAGGAAATCAGCATGCGAGTGCCGTCCATTCGAATCAAAATAATGGATTCCTGCGTTAGGACGCTGACAAGCCTGAAGTCCACCGCAATGGAGCTAAGTCGAGAGGACTTTTTCTCCCAACTGAGCAGCATCAGCTTCCTCCTGTCCAATTTGCTGCACTTGTCTGAGGATATGATCGAGATGTTCATCCAAACGGAGGGTCTGGACCTCTTTTTCTCGCTCTTCAAGCTGCCGATTCTGCCGGTTTCGCTGGATTCGGAGATGCAATACGCTGTGAACTGCTTCCAGAACCTGAATTCCGCCCAGTTCTCGCTGATTTTCCACAAAGTGGTTGAGTCTATTGCGGAAATCACAGTGAAGTTGGAACTCCTTATAGGCCCTCTGCGTGCCGCCACCAGTCTTAGTACAATAACACCCTTGGAGTCACTTTCTTCCCTAACCCCTGAACAACAGGTCACGGTCACTCTCACATCTCTGACGTCTTTTATTGAAATGGCAGTCTGGCTGCTCAGGTTCACAGGCGGCTCAGCAGACGCGAGCAGCGACATAGTGAACGTAATCGCTTCCCTGGGCCAGATCTTCAGACTAGTAGTATACGAGGAAACCATGCTGGAGCAGGCCAGACTCCAGCGAGGAGAAGGAGACTTGGGACTTCCCGACCCAATTCGGTGCAAGTTGATATCAATAACAGTGCTCAGTCTGCAGAATTTACTGCGGTACGGAACTAGCATTGGCACGGGCAGGTCCCGGCAGAGTGACGAGAACTTGCTCAATTTGCTAGTCTGTGCGAGCGAAACTCTGTGCGCAATTACCAGCAGTATCGAACTGCAAGCAGTTTCGCCGGTTTCTTTGGCATTTGCAGGGAAACTTCTCACCAATCTGATGAAGATCCTGTTCCACAAGTACTCCAGTGCACTGAGTCTCGTGGCTTTCCACAACGGCGAAGGGACGAAATCCGTGGTTTCCTTCGTGCACCAGCTCAAAGCCGCGACCTTCGAACTCCGCTCTCACCCTGACTCCCCCTACGCAGAGACCTTGGAACAGCTCTGGGCCACCTGCGGCCAGTTCTTCGAAAGCCTCGCTACTTGGGAGTACGCAGCCCGCTCCTCAATGAGCACTATTCTCAAGAACTTCGGAGTGGACGATGTCAAGCAAGTCACGCGACTGTTCCAAACTGCAGTACTGGACGCAATGGAAGAGCTGGACTACAAGGACTGCAGTGAACTGTCGACAGGCTTTATGAAGAACATACTGGAGGTTGTGCGTGTGCTTGTAGAGGAGTTGAAAGACACAGCAGCGACAGACCTGAGTCTAGTCACTCCCTTGATGGAAATGGGCTTCAGCGAAGCGAAGGTCCGCCAAGCCTTGCAACATGTGGGAGGAACGAACCTAGAAACCGCTATGGAGTGGCTACTCACCCACGCAGACATGCCAGAAGACCTGACTTTCCAGGAACACGACTGGCAGGACTCGGTGGGGGAGCGACTCAAGAGCTTGGGCGATATACTGGTCAGAGTCATGTCTGTGAACCCGGAGTTGTCGGCTCCGGTGTCCAACTTGATCCTTATTCTCGCCAAAAAGAATGGTGAAATGGTGCGCGTTGTCACCTCGCAGCTGGTGCAAATGAGCATTCAGCAGCTCGGCAGTCTTTGCCAAGACCTGTTTTCCCAGACTCTCGCGCCTCCTTCCAGCGTGTCCGTTCTGTCCATCCTCCAGCAGCTCGCCCTGCTCAGCCAAAAGTCCTCCGAAGTGTTGGACATCCTACTAAAGTCTCAATACCAAAGCCACCTAAGTCAGACCTTGAAATTGATAGCGAGAGACTTGCGTATACTGGATACTCATCCACTCATATTAGAGCCGATTTTAACCCTACTGAATTCCATTTTGAAGTACTCAGGCCGGACTGAGGAAGGACTGGTGCAGGGGCTAGCAGACCTGTTGAGGACAAATGCGAGTGCGGAGCAGGTGCTAATCAGCACTGAAGGAGCAGTAGTGGCTCTTTTGACTTTACTGGGAACTGTTACCAGTGACGTACAGCAGGCGGAAGCCTTCCTGGAAGCAGAGGGACTGTACTATGTGTTCACTATGAAAGCAACACCTGTGGAACTCCAGTCCAAATCAGTACTGCCGCTACTCACAGCTCTATGTGTGCAGCTCATGGAGGACCCTTACACCCTCGAAGCTACCTTCAGTGTCGATATCCTCGCTCAAATCGCTGTTTCAAACTCACTTGAGTCGCTGCTGAAATCTCAGAAGAAGAACATCCAACGCAACAAAGCCATTTTCCTCAAGTCGTTCCAAGCTGTCTGCGAAGTAGTGAAGACCTCCACCCGCTCACTGCAGGTCCAGACGAAATCCACTGACGTGGAAATCGACGCACAGAGGTGGAGTGGAGCGGGACAACTACTGAAAGCACTTGCAGAGCTGTATGAGTGGGAGCAAGTGGGGAAGTCGGGCAGAGTCTTTGGGTCGGAAATGGTGCTAGGGATGCTTGGGGAAGCGCTGCAGCAGTATCCGCTGCTACTGGAGCAGTTGTTAGAGGAGCGATTTGCACTGTTTGACCCTTTGCAGGGGATGAAGATCACGAGGCCGTTCATCAGTCATTTGGTTCGCAACGTAATTCCCTACCGCTACGCCCTGCGATACCAACAAGGCACTCTCTTCTACACCTACCCCAGCTCCAGCTCCCAAGTCCCTCCGCCTCTCTTCGATGTGTGGGTAAAGGCAGTGGCCAAGCTAGTCCGCGCACTGTGCTTTCGGCAGAACTACAAAGGGAAGCAGGGCTCTGCAGCCAGTGCTCTGTATACCAATCTCATCCTTCGCCAGAACAAGCCGATTCTCCGTGCTCGCAAATACCTCTGTAAAGAGCTCAAAGAGACTCTGTCGGAAGTCACTCGTGAGGATTGGTTCGGGTCAGAGCCCCTAATGAGTCAGTTAAAAGCCTGCATTTTGACCATTATGCAGCTGTTAAAGGAAGCGCCTCGGTCCTCTTTCGTCCCTTCCAGCCCTGCAGAAGTCGCCAGAGCGCTCATTTCCGACCAAGGCAGTTTCCTAAACCTACTATGTGAGGCGGCGAAGGGAGTGAGACTGTCAATCCGTAAGAGCACTAGTCTGCTCAGCACCATACTGGCGCCCCTGGAACTGCTCACTCGGTATGGAATTACCTTTGCACTGCGATCTGCGAAGCAGCCGCTGGACACTGAGGCGATGATTGAAGAGCCTGTGGAGAATCAAGAACCCATGCAGCTGCAAGAAGAGCCGAACTCTTCGGAAATGGTTTTAGACAGTGAGGAAGACCAGGAGCACGAAGAACGTCCCCAACTGCTCGACGAAGGCGACAGCCAAGACTTCGAAGCGAACGAAGAAGAAGACATGATGAACCTGATGATGATCGAAGGCCGCCACGGCGACTGGGAAGACATGGAAGAGCCCCCGCGCTTCCTCGGAGGCATGCACCGAATGGACCTGCCCGAAGCCGCCTTCCGAATGCCGCCTCCGGCCTACCTCCACCCCCGGGCCTACGACCCCGGAAGGCTGTTTTTCGATCGTATGAGTTTCGCGCGGAACATGGAGGAACGGGAGGAGGACTTGATGCAGTATTTGACTGGCTTTCGATATGAACAAAGAGGTCGCTTTGCAGGCCCTCCGCCCTTCGGTCGGCTGGAAGACGGAGACTCTTTCGACGAAATGCTGCAGGTGATGAGACAGCGGAGACGCAGGGAACGCAACCCTGGCAGTGCCCCGGTTCCCCAGACCAATGTAGAGGACTTGCTCAGTGAAATTGCCTCAGTGTGCGCGTCTTGGGCGATTCCCCAGCCAGTCCAGCCTGCAGCAGTGGAGGAGCCCAGGCCTGTGGAGCCAGCTGCAGTGCCTGTGTCTCCCCCTGTCCAGCCTGATGTGGACCCCGCCTTCCTAGAGGCTCTACCAGAGCAAATCCGCAATGAAGTCCTGCAAAGCATGCGAGTCAGCGCCCCAGGCCAGCTGAATGAAGACGTCATGAGTGAACTGCCCCCGGAAATCCAAGAGGAACTGAGACAGGAGCAAAGCCGCCAACAGCGAATGGCGGAGTCCATGGACAATGCCACTATGGTGGCTATGCTGGCTCCAGACCTACGTAGGGACGTGCTGCTCACAGCCTCTGAGGACTTCCTCAACTCCTTGTCTGAGGACCAGGTCGCGGAGGCACAGTTGCTGCGGGAAAGACTGCATAGAGTCATGGGGGCGGACCATCAGTCGGTTCCCAAGCCTGTGGACCAGCGCAAGGACGTGGCGGAAATCGTGGCTGATGAGAGACTCTGTGAACTGCTCATCCAGCCGAGCGACTCCTTCCTGGACCTACTGTTCAAAGCTCTGTATCTAGTCAACCCAGTCAACAAGGAAGTGCTAGGCTCACTGTTCCTCAACTTATCCGCGCAGCCCCTAGCCCGAGCTAAGATAATGGAAGGACTAATGACGCTTTTGAAGGCTTTGAGCCCCAGAGGAGACTTCCCCCCACAGCACTTGCTGGGCTCGGAGTCCTTTGTGGAGAACTACCAGCAGGTCTACGCAGTCGTCTCAGGCAGAATTCTGGACATTTTGCAACTTCTGACCCACAAGAACCCGAAAGCCAGTCAGTACTTCGTGGACATTTCAGTTCCGCAGCGCACTCCTTTGGTCCAGTCCACGACCTCAGACGAAGAAACCGGGTTCAAAAGTCTGATTTCCCTCATGAGCAGCCGATTATACCAAAGCAGTGCAAGCCACTTGATCCCTCTGCTCACAGTCCTGCAGGAAATCATCGAGCGCGAGGCCCAGCAGCCCCCTGCCCTAGACGCATCCGCCCTGTCCCAAATCTGCAGCATGCTCAGTTTCGAGTCTTTGGGCGACACTGGAGTCACCATTGTAGTGGACATTATCCACAAACTGTCCCAAAACCCTGTCAACCGGGCTCTCGTGGAGCCTGCTGTAACTGCCGATTTGATGGCTTTGAAGACTCAGCTGATTTCCATGCTTTCTGCCAACTTCGTCTCCGCAGACGTGCAGAAGCAGGTGCAACTCCTGCGTCTCTGCAAAGTGCTGAGGAATGTGAACCCAGAGGCGCAGTTGACAGAACTGGAGGAGCTGTGGACCCACCTGTCCTGCGCCTTCAAAGCCCTGGCTGAAAGTGAGGGCGAAGGCACTGGACTGAGTGCGGTTTTGACCAGACTGTTACCCTTGGTGGAGACTTATTTCGTCACGCATAGTGACTGTGCGCTTGAGGAAGTGACGAGTTTCTTCAGTGACAGAAACAGGAAAATGCTGAATTTGCTGGTGAAGCAGAACCCTGTGCTGCTGGAAAGCACGTTGGTGCTGCTGACTGAGCGGTTTTATTCGCTGCTAGACTTCGAAAACAAGCGGGAGTATTTCAAGGCTCAGACCAAAAAGCTGCATATTCACCGCTCGGGCGACACGATCAGGCTGAAAATCCACAGAACCAACATATTCATCGACTCCTTCCATAAGCTGAAAAACAGACCTCCGCAAGAGATGTACGGCCGACTGCAGGTGGACTTCATAGGTGAAGAAGGACTGGACTTAGGCGGCCCTACTCGCGAGTGGTACTCCGCCCTGAGCCGAGAAATGTTCAACCCAGACTACGCGTTGTTCGTGCTGGCAGCCAACGGAGTCTCCTTCCAGCCCAACCCCAGGTCCTACGTCAACTCCGAGCACTTGGATTTCTTCCGATTCGTGGGGAAAATAATCGGCAAAGCACTGGTCGACGGAGTGAACTTGGAACTGCACTTCACCAGGTCTTTTTACAAGCATATCTTAGGTCAGTCTGTGACTGTGCAGGACATGGAAGACCTGGACCCGGAGATCTACAAATCCTTGCAGCAGCTTTTGAGCCTGGATTTGGACTCGACGGATCTATTCGAGGACTACTTTACCTATGAGGAGGAGCACTTCGGGAATGTGGTGACGAAGGAGCTTGTACCGAATGGGAAGAGTATCAGAGTGACGGAGGCGAACAAGGCGGAATACGTGCAAATGCTTTGCAACATGAAAATGACAGACGGAATCCGCGCACAGATCGAGGCCTTTTTAGAAGGACTGTACTCCCTAGTGAAAAAGGAACTCGTAGCGATTTTCGACTCTAAAGAGTTGGAACTGCTAATTGCAGGTCTGCACGAAATCAGCGTGGAAGACTTGCAAGACAACACTGAGTACCAAGGCTACGCTCCCGACTCCGCCCTAATCACCTGGTTCTGGGAAGTCATGGAAGAGTTCTCCAATGAACAGCGGGCGCAACTACTGCAGTTCGTGACTGGAAGCAGCAATGTGCCGCTGGAGGGGTTCAAAGCGCTGCGGGGCAGTTCGGGCGTGCAGCTGTTTCAGATACATAAGAGCTTTGCGGCGCCTGAGCGACTGCCCACTGCGCACACTTGGTAAGAGATAGGCAGCTTCAACCAGCTCGACTTGCCGGAGTACCCTGATAAGGAGACGCTGAGAAGACGACTGGAGACTGCAATTAGCGAAGGCGCGAATTACTTTGGAATTGTCTAATGGGCTAGATTAGGTTTTTTAGTTCTCTGCATGAAGCTTACAGTGCGAGTTGCGCCACCGCTTTGTCCTCATGTGTTACAAGCAGCTCCAGGGCCGACGCAGTTTGCCCCCAATCCACCCCTGTCCCGCCTCCTCCAAAGGCTCTCCGCATTACCTTGAGCGTCCTTAGCTGTAACTGAGCCACTCCCGACTCCAACAACTGCACCAGCGCTGTCAAGTACTCCCCACACAGGAACCTCTCCGGCTGCTTACTGAGTAGAAAGCCTGTCTAGGTCTCACCGTAGAGTTGCAGCATGAGAGTCACACAGTGCATCGCCCGCTCCTGAGTGGCGCTTTCCCCCACAGTCATAAGCTTCACACAGAGAGGCAGCCAGGCTAGCAGTGGTTCTGCGAAGCCTAGCGTCTCTTCACTGCGTTCCTTCCTCAGCCAGTCCGCTGTACTAAACAACAGTTCGTAGACGATATTCAGCAGGGATTCGATGCACCAGTCTTGGTCCTTCTGCTGCACCATTTCCAGCACACTGCCCACTTTTGCGACCAGGCCGAAGCGCTCGTAGTCGCTTAGGGCCAGTTCCTTCGATTCCACGATTGTCCGCACGGCCTTGACCAGGTGCGCATTCAGCCGGTGCGAGTCTCCGTGGAAGTCCTGCAGGACCTCTCCAATCAGGTCCTGCTTGTGGAGCATAGACACCACTACCGGCATTTGCTCTAAAATCACGCTCAGCAGCTTAATGGCATATAGGGGAATAGGGTCCTCGTCCGCCAGTAGTTGACTGTAGAGTGGCAATAGTGACTTTGTGATTAGTTCATGGGCGGACTGGGAGGTTGCCTTGGAAGAGGTAGGGTCGAAAACACTCTCATCAGTCAGCACCGTTATAAGTATATCGGAGAATATCTTTAGACACATAAAGCGGACTTGCGACAGGGAATTCCGCTGCTGCGCCAACAACTCCGGCAGCAGGTGGCTGAAAAGCACCTCCGCATTCCCACATAAAGCCTTCGGGTTGGAGGACAGACTCTCCAATATCAGTATCAAAACCCGCTGAAACTCCTCATTCGCAGGCTGACTTTGAGTCAACCCAGACCTCACAAGTCCTGCTAGACTGAGGATGTAGGCTTTGTAGGGGAAACGCGCCTTCACAGGACTGCAGTTGAGGACGTGCAGCACGACAGGCGCTAGGGACAGTGCAGAGCGGCTGGATTTGGTCAGGTCCTGGGTGATGTCAGCGAGGATGCGAAGCGTGGATTCGCCTATTGCGTCCACTAGGTAGTACAAACAGCTTTGGATGTACTTAAAAGTGTCCTTGCTGACCCTTTCCAGCGTCACAAAGAACTTCAAATCCGCCACTTTGACCATTAGCCTGGGAAATACTCGAAAAAGCAGCATAAATGCGAGTAAAGTTTTGCCTCTTATCACGATTCCGGGGTTTTCCAGTAGGCCGATTAGAGCAGGGACGAAGGATTTCTCGTCCAATAGAGAGGCCACGGCTCGCTGTGGAGAGTCCTGCAGGATAAAGAGCAGCAGAGTCAGGGTGGCCTGCTGGATCCGCGCCTGGCCTTCGGAGAGAGCTAGGACGATATTGCGGGCTGTCAGTCTCTCCAACGCAGTCGGAACCAACGCCCTATTGACCCTCACGAGGTGCGAAAGCGCCACAATCGCACTCGTCCTCAGTCCTTCCTGCCTCGCTGTCAGGTATGTGGCCACCAACAAGGGACACAAGTCCGGGGTCGCCAGTTTCAGGGCCGCCTGTTTGCTTTGCGCTAGCATATTTTCCACTGTCTTTACTGCGTAAACCCGCACTGTTTCGTCCTCCCCCGCCTTCAAACCCCTCACAACTGCCTGCAAGTGCAGTTTGGAGACCTCCCAGACCGGGTCGCTGCCCTCTTCGTCCATCTGAGTAGCGCTGTAGAAGAGGAATTCGCCTAGGGCGGCCATTGACTTGCGCTTTAGCTTCTCGTTGGGGTCTTTGAGTAGTTCGCAAAGGCTTTGGGTTAGGCCGGAAGTGGCCAAAATTGGTTCGATTACGGTTGCGTGGCGGATCATTTGCCCGAAAATCGAGCAAATGCGGGTTTTTAGCACTGGCTGTCGAGGCGTTTTCAGCAATTTCAGCATTAAACCCACAAATAAGCTGTTAATTACTCGATTTGCGATGCCACTATTGAGGATAATTCGCTCGAAATAGCTCAAAACGCCGACTTTCTCACTAATTTGGCAGTTTTCCACAGCTGCATATATCTCATTCAGGTGCATTTCGAACTCCGGCAGTTCACATTTCCCCGCTATTTCCTCCACAGTCCACATCTTCACCGGCAAACGGGTCAAAACAGCCGCCGACTCCGCCCTCTCAATTTCCCTATTGCCCACTATAGGCTTGACTGTGAGGTCGGACTGGTGGATTAGGACTTGGTCGAGGGGCAGGGGTTGGAAAGAGGCTTTGCTGGGAGTGTTGGGCTGTGGAGTGCTGGTGTTGCGTTGGTGTAGGGAGCTGTTGGGACGGGGGTTGTCCTCAGTACTAGGGTCGGAAATAGGCTTTGAGGGGTTGGTGGCGGGTTGGGGAGTGCTGATTGGAGCGGAAATCGGCCGAATTTTCCTAGAAATCGCTTTTTCTTCTTCGATTATCTGCAGTTCTGACTGGACTGCGTAGTCCGCTTCACTGCCGTTCCCCTCCTCCTCGACTTCCTGCTCCTCTTCCTCCTTCGGATTGGTGAAGTCGACCTCCTGGTCGCGGTTTTTGAGTCTGACGTCTTGCGGCTTGCCTGTAATTAATGCCTCTGAAGCGCTGTACCCCTCTTTTTGGCTTTGCCTGAGTAGGTTTTTCTGCACGTTCAAAGAGAGCCGGACTAAGTCAATTGGAGGGTCAGAGACTTTGGCTTGGAGAGCTGATTTGGACAAAGACCGCTGTGCTACGCCTCTTTCGTGTAAATAGCGGTCGTAATGGGGCTGTTCCGGCAGCATGGCTTCGAGGCCTACGAAGGAGGAGCCCCAGAAGGGGTGGGAAAGCAGCTCCGGCCAGCTGATGCGCTGAGAGGGGTCTTTGGCTAGTAAGTCTGCGAGGAGTTGGTTGAAGCCGGCTGAGGCTTCAGGGACGGGCGGGATTTCCTGTGATACGATTTGGGTGAGCAGCTCTTGGAAAGACTCACTTGCAAAGGGCGGCTGGCCCACTGCAAGTTCATACAGCACACACCCCAACGCCCAGAAGTCTGAATAGAAGGAGTACACGCCACTATCCTGGTACAGCTCCGGAGCCATATAGAACGGCGTCCCCCTCTTCCCTTCCTCTCGACTTTCCCCCCCTAAATCCACAACTCTATGCGCAAACCCGAAATCCGCGAACTTCACTGTCCCGAACTCATTGATCAGCAAATTAGACGGTTTCAAGTCTCCGAAGATAATCCCATGCGAGTGCAGGAACAGCAGACCCACGATTAGGTCCTTGGCGAACTCGCGCACTGTGGCTTCGGGCAGCTTTTTGTCCTGCTCGATCAGAGTGTAGAGGGCGCCGCCGGGACAGTACTCGAAGATGAGCCAGAGGTGGTTGCGGGTTTCGTACCAGTTGTGGAACTTTAGGATGTTGGCGTGGTCGACATTGTGCAGGATGCGGACCTAGGTGCTTCTCACCTCATTGAGGACTTTCTTGCGTCGAGACTTCTCCACCGACTTCACAGCCACGTACTCAATAGTCTTCTTCTTGCGCCCCTGCCTAGGCCTCACTTTGTATACCACTGAGTACTTGCCCCGGCCGATCTCCTCGTAGATGTGGTAGTTATTCATATTCAAACGACAGTCTTTGCAGCTTCCCTGGCAGCCAGCAGCTTCCTATTTCGCACAGCAAGCCTCGAATCGCGGCCCGGCAGACGCTACAAAGGCAACTTCAAATGTACAATTTAGAGGAAAAATAAGGAATATCAATGGAAAGGGCCAAGGAATAGCGGAAATCGCTATTTAAGTGCTAGCCTTCTGCTTGCCTTTAACCCTCTTCTCCACATTCGCAGCCGCCAACTTCCCACACTCCAATGCATATTCCCTGATTCCACTCGCAGTTAGCAGTGCTCCTTTCTCAAAGCTCATCAATCTTTCCCCGAACTCAGCCTTCGAAACCCTGTCTCTCTGGCCCATTATCAACGCTCCAGTGGACTGAACTGCCTCCTGAGCGCCTTCTTGGCACTTTTGCAGGTATTTCGGCATATCATCTGAAATTTGCTCGGTTGGCACTAGTGAGGGAAGGTCGCGACAAGCTGCGGAAAACAGGGCAATCAGCAGGCCGCGGACTGATTTGGTAGGCAGAAAGCCTGCGCAAGAGACGTCGAAAAGGTCAAATAAGGCCTCAGATTTGCCCTTTGCAGAGCCTTGACTGAGCAAAACACCCACTACAACCAGTCCCTCCGCCTCCATTACTGTCACTTTCGCCCCAATTCCCCCTTCCAGCCGCTCGTTTCCCTGGACTAATCTCTGCCTGTCCCCTTCCTTCTGTCTCCATCTCTTGCTGTAGAACTGCTCTACTGTCGTTTCGCCTTCTTTCAGCGCGAGGTTGGTTTTGATGGCTTCGAACTGAGTCGAAAGGACCAAATCTGCAGTGCTGCGCTCCTTTATGACTTCCAGTATATGCGCTGGACTGTGCTGTTCGAAGCCTGTAAGGACGGAATGCTTGTTTATATGCTGCTCCAAGGGACTGAAACGCACACTGGCACAGCCCATAACGTATTACCTAGGGAAGAAACAGCAATTGCAGAGACAGGGAATCACCTAATTACGTCACTGGTGGTGTAGGTCAGCAGAGTCACTGCTTCCGACGTGAGGAGGAAAGGCTCGAAGTCGAGAGCTTGGCAGGGCAGCAGGTGGGAAGGGTCTGGAGAAGTGAGTAGAAGCAGGCGGCTCTCAGGGAGGGGTTTAGAGACCTGCTGGGAACAGGGATGGACCTGGCAAGGGCCTTTTTTAAGCGAAATAGACGTAATTCGGGTCCACTCCTCACTGCGAATACAGGGCAGGAGGTAGGCGAAATAGGCCTCTAGCACCTTATAAGTCCGTACATACGCCAAATGGACAGAAACTGCACATTTCTCTAAGTACTCAAAAGAGTCAGTCCACTTCCTCGACTTCGACCCTTGGGAAAGCAGCTCGATTTCCCTTGCAATTGAGGTGAATTGCAGGGCGGATTTGTAGTCTTCGAGGCGGAGATGAGGGATCAGGAGGGTGACTGCTGGGGAGGGCTGGGAAGGCAGGGTTGTGGGCAGATGGAGAGCATTTATTCGAATTCTTAGGCCGGATTCACTGTAAAAAACGTCCTTTTCGCTCATTATTTGCCCTGAAATGGTCTCGGATAAGAGGGCTGAAAGGACTAATATACGAGCTGAGACTTCATTTTCTCTAATTCCCAGGTCGAAATAGACAGATTTATAGTCCAAAAAACTCCTCGAAGTCGCATCTGATAGCAATTCTTCGCCTGGCTCTATACTATAAGCAGCTAAAATCGGTATTTTGCATTGTATGAAGTAATCGAGTATTTTCTGAAATCGAAAAGGCGCTAAAGCACTTAAAAGCACTATAGAAAAGCCCTGAGAAATGGAATTTAGCCCCTCAATTACCTCTGGCCGAAGTACATATTGCACAGAAGATAAGTCAAATGGGCCGATTTTCCTCACATCCGCTAGTACTCCGTCGACCTGGATCAGTAGTACTCTCTGCTTCACTTTCTCAGGCCTAGCGGCAATTATAGTCTGCAAGTGGCTTAATTCCTTGGTGCTTTGCTTGAGACTTTGACTGCTTATTCCTTGGACGAGGAAATTGCGAAGGTTTCTTGCAGATAGCGGATTTCGACAAGTGCACAAAATGCAGTTGTCTAAAGTAGCGCGTTTTGGGCGGAAAATAGGCCTAAGAAAGAATTTTGACTCAGGAAGGTTTTTTCGGACTTTTTTGAGGTATTGGTATATTTTGGTGTGGTTTCGGCCTGCTGCTTCTATGATGTTCTGGAAGGGGGATAAGTGGCTCGCCCAGGGACTCCAGACTCCGAGTTTCGACATAGTGATAGCGTCCTTTGGAGACCTGTCAGAGGCGGAGAAGTTTCCGCTGTCGTTGGAGGAATAGTCGCTGGAAGCGGAGGACATTAATGGACTTGAGAGTCTCAGTCTATTCGCAGAAAAAAACTCCGAGTTTCTTCTCAGCATCTGCAATCCTGCAGGCTGAAGCCTCTGCTTAGGAGACAAAACCGCCGCTTTCCCTGCAGACTCCTCTTCCCTATGCTCCACCAACGACAGAGTTATTACCGGTGCAGGGTCAATTGCAGCCAACGTAGCCCTTTTCCCTATCCCGGAGTTCCCCCCAAGTTGGAGTTTCTGCTTGAAGTGGATTCCAGAGGTGCGGGCAGCCGGGGTGCACTTAGCCTTGGGAAGTCGCAGTAAGGAGGACTCCACCGATATTCCCTGCAGCCAGAATTTCCCAGATTCAGGTTTAGACTGCTTATCGCGAGTTGGGGTTCTGCGGACTGCGAAGGCCGGAAGAACTGCGACTTCCCCTATTTCCGCCTCACTTTTAGCCGTTGTTAATCGAGTTTTTCCCTTGCTCACTTGCTTCATAGCTGAGTAAATATCCGGCAACAAGGCTTCTTTCCCTGCGTTTCCGGATGTTTTCAGCCTTTCGTAGTCCTTGATCTCCACACTGCCCCTGCGCACGGTCTTTCCAGGCGCTGGGAAGCAGGCGGGGAACTGGCTTAGGACGGAGATGCTGCGACTGCCGGTTAATTGCGCTGTTTGGTTTGGTAGTTCTGCACTGAGGAAAGCTCGATTGATGCCCTGGTGGGCGCTTTCCATTTTACCTGACTATCGAAGCCTGTTAAGACACTGATTCGGCACCCAATACCACGTCCAGGAACTTGTTCCACTCCGCCGGCTTGAAGCGGTGCATCTCCATCGCAATTTGCTTGATTTTGTTGAGCACAATGTCCAGGTTGTCCCAGCGCTGGCTGAGGGCTTGGTAGCGCTGGTTCGGGTCCACGTCTATCCCCAGTATCATGTGTTCTACGATTTCCTTGTATTCCTGATCGGAAAAGGCGGCTAGCTTCCCTCGGGAGTAGGCTCTTTTGAGGGTCTTCCAGTGCAGACCGATTCGCTCGGTTTCTTCGAACATTAGTGAGAAGAAGTGACTGCAAATGCCGTGGTCTGCTGCCTCTAGACAGCGGTATATCAGTAAGCCCGGCAAGGACAGGAACAGCTCTGCATCTCTGCACTCAATTTGTTCCCTGAATCCTCGGTACTTCTCTGCCAGTGTTTCGATCAAATTAGAGAAAAAGACGACTTGTTCGAAGCGTTTTCGATTGAGGAAATAGGTTTTGCCCTTCTCCCAGGTCGTTTCGAAGGAATTCAGTGCTTCCACGAGTTCCGGGTTATGGCGCAACTGCGGGTCTACGACCTCTATATTTTGGTCATACTTCCTCAAAAGCGCCCTCACGCTAGAAAAAGCGCCTCTAATCTGGTCAGAAAGGTGCAACACCGCCTTACTTTGCCCACTGGACGACCGTCTAGATATACTTTCCGCATACACTAGAATGTCTATAGTCAAATCGTCCCGGCCTTTCCCCTCTACATTCGCCACAGCGTTAATTTGCCCCATCAGATGTACGAGTTTTCTGCGATGTTCGTGGTATTCTTCCGACTCAGTCACCATCCTGCCAAGGGACTTTTCTCTGATTTCGATGCTTTGCAGGTCTTTTTCCAGGTCGATAGACTGGGTGATATAGCGCCTAGCGTCGGACTCTATAAGCATCAATTCCAATACGTAAAGTTGCTCGAACTCCACCCACTTCCCGTCGAACTGGTGCAGACTTGTAGCGATTTCCTGCGTGATGTGGCTGACAGTGCCCTCACTCGTTTCCTCGCAGACCCTATTGTACAGGTCCCTGAGTACATGCTGCAGCCTCATAAAGCAGTTGAAAAGCCTCGAACCAGCCTCTAACACTTCCCTCGAAAACACGTATTTCTCACTGTTCACCCACAAGTGTGGGATTCGTTCCTGCGCGGAGTCCAGAATTTCAGTCAAGTAGCACAGACTGCCGTCCTTGTACAGGACTCGGTAGGCCTTGGAGAAATCGCTGCGGTAGGAGCGGGGGGAGGTGGGCACTTTGAAGACTTCGGTCATGCGCTCGATTTGGTTGAGGAACTTTTTGCAGGCGCGCTGACCTTCTTCGGAGTCGAGGTCGTAGTTCTGGTCCTGCCGCTGGATTAGTTGGGAGGCGCACATTACAGTATGTTCCAGCAGCATAAAATCCGAAGACCTCCTGAACTCTTCAATATCAGTGAGCGGCCTAGCCGGTGCAGTGGACGCTCGCAGTGCATTGTGCTTTTTCTCTGGCTCTTCGAACACTGGGACGAATTCTTCCTTGTCAGAGGAGCTGACCTCTGTATAGTTCTCGTCTTCGCTGTCTATGGGTGAGTCTAGGCCTTGGTTGGAGAGGTAGGGCTGGTTGATGATTTGGACGCGGGGTTCGCCGGTCGGACTTAGCTGGTATGTGATGTGTCGCTCCATTGCGATAAGAATGGAAGTCGGCGTTTCCAAGTCGTTTAAAGGCTCTAGGCCTGGCTGAATCCAAGAAAGGCTGCACAAACTATCAATTCCCTGCATTCTAACGAAAGTTGCATTTGTTGAATCAACTTAAACATCTCCAAACTGCCTCAAATCTCCTATATCCGCTGCCTATTTCATAGGTATATATACTGGATTTGATATAAGAATTGACTAAATTTGGCTGAAATTTGGAAATTGAGCACATTGAAGACTTATGCGAAATGCATATGGAAGAATAAATGTAGGGAAAGTGGGCTTGTCGGGCTGATTGTTACGGACTCTGTTTGGGCGATTTTAGTGGATCCTGCTGATGACTGCTATTTCCCAGCTTTTGCTAAATACAGCTGAACATCGGAAGAATTGGATTATCTATGGTGCCCTGAAGTAAGTACTGCCAGGGTATATCACAGAGATGCACAGCTAAAACAGTCAAATTGCCCAAATTTTACCTACTTGCGCTACTTCAATAACACATTAGTCCCCAAGGTCTTTCCCACATACAAAAACAAGTAAAGACTTCTTACTTCCCGAGGCCAATAATTAGCCCGAAGCCTACTAGATAGGAATAGTGACTGTTTTGATGCCCTTCAACTTGCTCATTACGAAGTAGTAGAAGAAGTCTGCGTACAGCAGTGTCTGCACCATTCCCGCCGTCACGGAAATGTAGTTGATACTGCCGTCTTCCATGTACCTTGAGATCCTGACTAGGAGTTACCAGTGCAGCATGTACATCGCCCTGTACCCACCCATGCAGAACACATAATTCCCCGTGAGATTCTCGACTTCCTTCATCTTGCGAAGCATAGCCAGCTGTGGCAAGTATGTCACCGCCTCCAGCCAAATCGAGAAACTCCACAAAACCTCCACCAACGTAAACTCCTCGTTGAAAATGATCCCTAGAATCGCACATGGCGGGACTAAATAAAGCCAATGTGGCAGCTCATCCGACACTCGGTCATATGTGGTCCTGTACGGCCTTACGAAGCGAATAGTGTAGATCAGCAATGCAGTGATGAGGATAAAGGTCACCTTCATGAGCGTGTTGTAGAAGCTGATGTAGTACAGGAAGAGATCGATGTAGCGAGTGACGAAGACGAGGAGGTAGAGCTCTTGCGTCTTGCAGGAAATGCCGAGACAGTTCTTGCTGGAACGGATCTTGTGAAGGAGGAACACGAGGGACGCAAGGTGCATCATGTCCCCGACCAGCTGGAAATAGGTCAGAGTCATGGCTGGAAATCAATGCCGCCATCGTGGACCCCGGCACTGCCCCAGACGTTACAGTCTAATTACGAGCAGTTTAGTGCTTCTGGCTGCAGGCTCTGCATGTCTCGAATCATCTTCTTGTACTGAGTCGCGTACAGTTCGCCCATGCCCGGGTCTCTACGCCGCAAGCGACTTTCTATCCTTAGGGCGAAGGACTTGGCTTCCTTTACTGCAAAGCCGTTGGACTGGAGAAGGCGATATATCGCTAAACAGACCTTTGCACGCTTGTGGCGGTCTGCTACGAACTCTTCGCTTTCCGGGAAAACCACTGAGTCCCCCGGCTCTGAGGACTCTGCCGCTAAGGGGGAAAGCTCTACACTGCAAGTGTCGTCTTTAGGGGTCGATACTGGGGGCGCAGCAGTAACTTCAGGCTTTGAAACAGGTACAGTTGGGGCAGTGGGGACTGACACTGGGGCTACCTGCATGCCCACTAAGTTTTCCAACGTACAAGTGAGCTGTCGGTTCTTGATACTCAGCACAACTCTCAGAATCAGCCGTGCTGCATTCTTGTGCGCCTCCGGCACCACAGCCAGGAAGGCCTTGAGCTGGCGCCCAAAACACGGCAGAAGCGTGGAAGGCAGGTCCGCCTGAAGCAGGGGAAGCAATGCAGAGGAGAGCTGGACTGCTGAGGGCTCAGGCCCGCGCAGAAACGCAACAATAGACCTTTGAGCCAGAGAGACCTGGTTCTATATTAAAGTTACATGCACTCCTTGGCGAAGATAAGGCAACGAATGGGGTTTGATTAGCTTATCCGGGCTGTCATCATCGGGGAGCTTGACGTCGTGAGGCTGAGCGGAGGAAGGCGCTTTCACACTGGCACAGAGAGGCTCGCTGACAGGTTTCCAAGTGACGGGCAGCTCAGCACGCACAGCTTTTGCCTCAACTTTGGGTTGCTTGCGCGGAAGCGGAGGATTGGCGGGAACTCGATGCTGGCGGTCTAGCGACAGATTGATACTCGGCAGGTCCGAGACATTCAAATCACCGTTGGCAAACTGCTTGGCGCACTCAATGCAGCGTAGCAAGTGCTTTTTCTTGGTCTTGGAGTACTGCAAAAGGTAGTCAGCGAAATCGACGACTTTGCTAGCGCTTAGATTGGCGCTGTGTAGGCCTCACTGAGAGTTTTCACCGATAAACTTGACTGTTATTTTCCGCGCAGAGTCGCCGTCGTCTTGAATAGTGTCGACCTGCTTAGTGCATACGATCCCGGGCCACCAGGGGTACCCGCCCAATTTGGCCCAAACCACTTGTCCCTTTTCTATGCCCGGCCTCGCCATAAGATTTTATTATCAGCCATCCAAAGCACTACAGAGCAACGCATCAACTCGGTTTCCAGACTCAAAGCCTTGTCAGCCTACGAACACATCCATTCCTCGGCTCCACTCCGCACCTGAATTTGACTCTCCCAGTAACTGCCATTTTCCCACACTTCGATTCTTCTGTAGAAAGCAAGTCTATTTTGACGTGAAGGCTGAGGACTACACTGTGGAAAAGCAGCTTGGGGACGAGGGTAGTTTGTAGGGAATTTCGGAGGAAGGAAAGGAGTTGATGGGTTATCTTGAGAGTCTGGTCTGTTCTCTTGATTTTCTTGGTTGATTGAAGGGATAACGGGTGCTTTCAGACGGGCAAAGGCTTCGGGCTGATCAGCACAAAATGGAAGCTTTAGGCACCACGTGTCCAACAGCGACCAAATTTAAACAGCACTCTCCAAGGCTGGAAAATTAGCTAGAAGCCTGAGGCTGCGCTTTCAATTCCTCGCCAACAGCGAGAAGGAAGGCAGTGGCAGCTCCTTAGCAGCGGGCGGACTGAAGAGACTCGCCTTGGCGTAGGCCGCTCTACTCGAGGCCGTAGGCTTGAGCAGTGTCGGACTGGCGACCGGACTGAGCGTGTGGAGACGGTAAGGAAGCATGTTCCTCTGAGTAATGGATTTCAATGCTAACAGTCATGTCCAGGCAGGTAATAGACTTATGGCGCAGATATCCACCTCTAGGCTCGCAGACTACAAGAAGCCGAGTCTCAGCCACTTCTCCCTGCCGTCTACAGGGATGCGGCCCTTGCGGTCTTATACGGAAATTCGAGCGAAGCTGCACCAGACTCTTCAAAGCCGACTGACTCAAGGCCTGGCCTTTAAGACGCTTTCCAAGCTGAAAAGGACGTCGCCGCCGAGAGTGCCGGTCACCTGGCTGCCCCCGAAGAGACACGGGCATCACCCGAACCTGAAAGTAGAAGCGACTGGGGCTCAGCTACAAGTGCGTCCGAAAACGGAGTTATCTCTACTCGGATCTCTCCCCTTACCCAGAGACAACACTCCTCCCAGACTCGAAGAAGAGGACGAAGAGGACGACCAGGCCGTCTGTCTCCCAGACCAGCCCGAAGTCCCAGAACTCGAAAACAAGCGCTGCTCCTCGCTCAAGCGCGACCCTGTGTCTTTGCGTCCACTTAAACTGCCTCAGGCGCTCACTGGCAAAAGGACTGTTACACTACGAGATGCGTTGAAGGATAGGGACTGGGTCGCTAGGGCGCGTGAGTCTGTTTTCAGGGATTTGGCGCTTTTGATCAACCTCAGCAACGGACTTGAATGTCTCCCTAAGCTGACCAGCGAGCCCTACAAATACTTCATTTCCAAAGGCAACAACTCCAAACTGGTGCGCCAATTGCTGAAATCCAGGTCCGGCTGGGTGCGGGTCAAGTCTCTAGCAGAGGCCAATTTCGTCTGGAGCCAACGGCGAGAACTGGACTTTATCAGGACTCTTCCAGTGTCGCAAAGGGAGGAATTCACTCAAATTGAGACCGGAAGGACTTGTTTAGCATGCGGAATTCGCTTTTTCCCAGTAGAATCAAAGAGAGGAGCTCTTGTAAGTATCAAATTGCTGGGGTATGACGGCCTAGTGGCAGCTCCCAGCTCCCTCAAACTGACCCCCGCAGTCCCTTTTTCCTGTCAAACCTTCAAAATCCACAACCGACTTGAGGGCAATTTCCACCTAACCAACAAAAAGGCGCTTTTTCTGAATATGAAAAGGTACTTTTCCGCCCTGGGCAAGGACTATAGCACCAAAATGCCAGTGACTTTTCACCTCATAAGCGGCGAGGCAGACCCCGAATTCGCGAAGTTTGAGGCTTATTTCGAGTCGCGAAGGCTGGAAGAAGACAAAAATGTATGGATTTTGAAGCCGGGAGAGGACTCTAACCAGGGACACGACATAGTCGTCTGCAGCCAATTGGACCAAATCAGGGCGGAACTGAGGAACTCCACAAACCCCCGCACAGGGAAAAAGCGCACTTTCATCCTACAGAAGTACCTCGAAAGGCCGTTTTTGTACTCAAAGCGGAAATTCGATATCCGCTGCTACGCCCTGGTAACTGCTCTAAACGGTGTAATTCAGGGCTATTTTTACAATGAAGGGTATATCCGCACTTCTTCGAAGGAGTTTTCGCTCAAAAACATCAGCGACAGATTCGTCCATCTGACCAATGACGCAGTTCAGAAAACTGCAGAAGACTATGGGAAGTTCGAAAGCGGAAATAAGCTTTCTTTCGGGGATTTCCAGAAATATTTGGATGCGCATTTCCCGGATTTAGCAGTGAATTTCCAGGGGCAAATTTTGGGTTCGATTAAGGAAATTGTGGTAGACACCTTTAAAGCCTCATTTCTGCGCTTAGACCCGAATAGGAGAAATGGCAGTTTCGAAGTCTTGGGGTATGACTTCATGCTGGACGCTAGTCTGAACCCAGTGCTGATTGAGGTGAATACGAACCCCTGCCTCGCCCTGGTGTCGCCCTTGCTGCTGAGGATTATCCCTTCTATGCTGGATGGCGCCTTGAGGGTAGTGCTGGATTCGGTGTATGTGGACTTTGGCTTGAAAAGGAGAGGGTGGGAGGGACTGCCTGAAACAAGGTGGGAACTGCTGTTTCACTCCTATTCAGACGGAGCAGCCCTGATCGCGAATTTGCAGGAAAAGGGCACTTTGGAGGACTATCTGCAGACGGATTCGGCAGTGAGGGACGTAGGGGACGAGGAGGACCAGGAATCAGAGGAGGAAGTGGGGAATTAGCTAGTCCTATGTGCCTTTAAAGCCTTATAAAGACGGATTTAGCCCGAATGTCTCGATAATCTTAGCGTGAACTTTGCGAATTGGCTCCAATTCCCACATATTTCGCATCCATTTCGCTAAACTCGGGTATTCGCGATAGTCTTTTCCCATGATAAAGAGCTGAGTTAGTTCACAAATGCACTGTATATCCGCTATAGTGGGCTCCAGCGTACCCGCCACGTACTTATTTTGGCTTAAAATCGCATCTAGTCGATTTAATGACTGAATTTGCAGCTCTTCCAGCTCTGCCTTATAGGCAAGAGGCATTTCTCTGCCACTGAGACGAGGCTTCACATACATTCGATAGAAATAGGTCCCGCAGCTCAGTCTCAAGTGACTGTGGTGCCAGTGCAAGTACCAATCCACCCTCGCTCTGACCTGCACCTCCCTCGGATACCAGTGCTCCGCCACAGCAAACGCCCCTGCCAAGTAGGCCAAAATCGCCCCGCTTTCATATATCACCACCTCCCCATGCTGTATTGTCGGCACCAGTCGGTTGGGGTTGAGTCGGGCGTACTCAGGACTGCGGGTCTGTCCAGTCAGTACGTCCGTTGGCACTATAAAGTGGGGGATTTGGGCGAGTTGGCAGAAGGCTACGACTGCTCGAGAGGGCTGGGAGTTGAAATCCACGTAAAGCGCTACTGCCATTTATGTCTTTTGACTATCTGCGCTTTTTGGACGCTGGGATGGGGCGCTTGGGAGCTGCTGGCTTGCGGGTTGGGCAAAGGTCTGTGTGGCACTGACAGTAGAGAGGGAAAAGCAGCACCAAAATCGTTGCGAAAAGCCAATAATTGGAAGAAGAAGACTCTTGAGGGAAAGGGTAAGTGTCCGAGTCGAAGTCCATCTCCGGCAAGGGCGCCTGGTCAAACTCGTCCTCCTTCCTCCAAACCTCCTACCTACTCCCCACCTTTTCCATCAAATCCAGCAAATCCCTCTGACTCTTCGTCAGCGAAATATCAAACTCACTATTCTCAAAAATACCCCTATCAAAGCGCATCACCGATACATCCTGCATCAATTTCTCCTCCTCCTCTGTATACTGCGTATCGAAAATGACGTACTTTTCCGCCAAATTCGCAGTTATTCGGTCGACGCAGTACTCGAGCATGTTGGCTTTGACGAACAGGGCGGTGGACGCTGCTGGGAACTTGCTGTGTGTTAAGATGACGCTCATTTGGTCGGTTTTGGAGGCTAAGCGGACGAGGAAGAGGCAGGAGATCCACTTGACGCGCTGCTGCAACTGGAAGACGGCGTCATTGAGCTCGGAGAGGGAGGGGGGCGGCTCGAGGACTAGGGCCGCTGCAGTGAGTAGCAGAAACGAGGTCAGAAGCGCCATTATAGGAGAGAGGCGGAAGGAGGAGTCTGAAGGGTTGATAAATTGGAGTGTACATTTGGGAGGGTGGGAGTGACTTTTGGACTATTCGCCTGTCGGTGTACCATACTGGACACTAGTATGACTTGTGAATTGCAGATGTGCTGAATTACAGAGTTTGGCCTGTTTTTCTAACTCCTTTTCAGCTAAATCTTCCTAATTTGGTATTTTAGTGCCTCAAATTGACCCAAATTTTCCTCCAGATTTCTCGGTTTTCCCTCCACACTCGCTCACTCATGCAGCCGAGATGTCCTACACGTCCTCTAGAGCGCTTCTGCAGGTCCCCGGGCAATCCCTATCCAGCCGCACGCAAATAAAATGAAAGGAAAGCGCGGACCCGTGAGCATTGGCCTGCCCGAGTTCCGCGCCATCGTGCTCAGTTCCCTCAGCAAGCTCGGGAAATCCGACACTCAAAAGACCGCCTTGGAAGAAATCAAAGCTCTCCTCACAAATCACGCCAACAGCGAGGAAAAGGTGCTAGCCTTCCTCAACAGCCTGGCCGACACCAACGAACACCTCAACAACATGCACAAGAAGGAGTTCATCAAGATGTACGGCACTTTGGCGGAAGTGCTGGAAGGGGATGCAGTGCCCTACATCCCCCGGATAGTTGCAGCGCTGCAGAAGAAGATGAAGGAAGGCGACCAGTTGCTGCATGAAGCGCTGGGGTTTGCGTTTGGCACAGTGGTGCATAACACTTTGCACACGATTACGGACTTGCCGGCTTCTTGTGACCAGTTGGCGTTCGTGTTGAAACCCTTGTTCGCCAACTTGCTGGGTGCGAATAAAGTGGTGCAGATGGGGTCTGCATTGGCCTTCACGAAGATTATTCAGCATGCGCCGATTGAGTGTTTGCAGTATTTGCTGGGGAAGCTGGTGGGGAAGATACTGGAAATCACAGGGACGCCGACCTGCAAGTGCCAACCGCAAATCCTAGAGTCAGTCATTTCCCTGACTTTATCTGTGGAAATGGACGTGGCGCCTTATGTCCCTCAGTTGCTGCCGCTAGGGATACAGAATATGAACAGTGACGACCCCAACTCGCGCAAAAGTGCAATTGACCTGTTCTATACCTTTGGAGCGGTGGTGCCGAATGCAGTTGAGCCGTATGCGGGGGAAATTGTTCAGTTGCTGGCGAAATGTCGCACGGATAAGGTCAAGCCAGTGCGAGACGCCGCAATAGAAACGCTGGGAGTATACAAGGACATGAGAGTGGAAGTCGAGCCAGTCCAGGACCACGCTCCTCCCAGGGCTGTAATTGCCCCTCCCCCAGACCGCAGACCCGCAACCCTCGAGTCCCGCCCTCCCTCCAGTCGTCCAGACTCCGCCAAAAAGGTGGTCAAGGAAGAGTCCACACCCAAGCAAACCAAAGCCAAAGGCTCGATTTTCAAAGGCCCCATCAACCCCAACTTCTTCAAAGCGGCTTCCACTGAGGCCGCCGTTCCCTTAGAAGGGGAAAGTGGAGAGGAGCACTCCGCAGGGTTCCACGTCCCTGAGGCAGAACTCGAGTCCAGTCCTGAAGTCTTCACGAAGGAAACCGCCAAGTTCCCAACTGAAGCAGTGGTCCAGTCCCTCAAAGCCACCCAGCGAACTATCGCGCCAGTCGAGCAGCCCGAGGAGCAAGAGGAGCAAAAGTCAGAAGAGCTGCTCACGCCTCCAGACACTTCCGGCTGGCAGCAGACGTGGAACCCTGCCAGTGAGCCTGCCAGCCACTCGCTGCAGCAGGAAGTCAAGGAACTGCGGGCGGCCATGGAGCAGCTGCAGCACTCCACCCGCTCCGAACTCAGTCAGATGCATGAACGCATGAACGCTTTGGAGGAAATGATCAGTACGATGAGTCAACTCTTTGAAGCCAAGCTGAAGCATGCGCTCGCTACAGCTCGCTCTAACCTGTAGCGACTAACTGCCTAGACCTTTAGCTGCAATCCTTACAGACACACTCTACGCAGAGTCGCGATTTCGTGTGCGCCGAAGGAGCACTTCAGACAGGCGCTGAGACTCTGCAGGTCGAAGTAGAACGACCCGGTGTACGCCACATGTCCGAAAAGCACAATGTAGACAAAGTACCTAGGAACCCGCATCACCCCGCAAGCGCTTAGAAAGACAGCGGCAGTGCCGAGCAGCAGGAACAGCAGGCCTGAGGCTTTGTAGAGTATGAGCGAACTGCTAGGGGAAATCACTTGCCGCTCTCGAAGGTCGTATAGACTTGTCAGTGTGAAGCAAGCATGTAGCAAGGAACACACTTCGAAGATGTACAGGGTGACGATAGGCTTCGGACTAAGGCTCCAGATATAGACTGTAAAGGCAATTTGGCTGCAGATACCTGCACTGAGACTGGTCAGGAAGGAAGACTTGTTCAGTGGGCATATCTCTCGCTGTTTGAACAGGAATGTGTGAAAGGCAACGACCGTCGCCAGGCCTGCACAAGACGCAAACAGCCCACAGGTCTGAGTAAAGCGGGGAAGTTGCAAGGGCAGCTGAGAGACTGGAGGCGCACAGGGCAGTAGGAGCGTGGAGCAAGCAGAGGCTAGAGGAGCCAGGAGACAGGCTGCTGCACATAGGAAGTAGACTAGGGGGAAGAGAGCGGTTTGGGAGGTTTCGGAAGTGAATTCGGCTTGAGGGAGGAAGGAGCCGAGTTCCTCGTCGCCTTCCTCTTGAGACATAGATGGGAATATTGACTTAGAGACACTTTAGTGCTGTCCTTTCTCATAGACTGGATATCTGCCGCGTTCTACAGAAGCCGGGCTGTGTTCCTAGATTAGCTAAACCTCAGATAACCTATATGACGAGAATTAGCCGAGTCCACTATCTAATATCCCAGTTCATTATCACATTTCCTGTGTGATAAGCATTGCTATATTTGCCTTAAATCAGTACTCCTTCCCAGTCAAAGCGGTGATAAAGTGTAGAGAAGTGTATTTGGTGGTCTGTAATAAAGCGTAGAAATAGGTGGGATCCTAATTCCTTTCCCTTCGAGCGGACAGCAACTGTATCAGGCGAATTCCACATACAAACGCCCTTGCTGGTATATCCACATTGACTGATGCAGGCTCTGACCACTTCCATATTGGATATAGATGTATCACTACTACGGAGAGTAGGACTGAGACAAAGAGGCGGTCCTCTTCCTTAAATCCTTTAGGTGGTAGCCTTGCAAAGGCGCACTGCCTAGGTCTCCGACATTCAGATACAGCTTTAGTTCCCAAGACTGCAGGCAGTGAAGATAGACACTCATCAACCACGCACAAAGATCCGATTGCCGGGCGTGCATACGGAAACGTTATCTGATGCTGGTGAATCAGGGCTACGGCGTGTTCGCGGAAGGCTACAAACATCGCGAATGTAGCTAGTTCACTAGTATTGTGTGGTGTCTTCACACTGAAGTTGCTGTTGAGCCCGTCGAAGACTTGCAAAGACATATTGTAGGAGAGCTTTCCTGTCATACACAATGGATAGACTCTGACAGCATCCAACAGCGGTGTTTCAGCTAGATAGAAAGGAATTAAGTAGAAGCTGGAAAGCTTTTTAATATTGGAAACAGATATTAAAAAATC